>Ga0228664_1000274_pt1 | contig 32957 bp, 27 predicted proteins | sample 78DmetaG_FD_183029 | JGI IMG/M metagenome (GOLD analysis project Ga0228664, IMG submission 183029) | Seawater microbial communities from Monterey Bay, California, United States - 78D | ecosystem: Environmental > Aquatic > Marine > Coastal | place: USA: California | collected 2016-09-26 | reverse complement strand
TTCAGCTTCAGCACTAGAGGCAGAAGCAGGTCGTAAACTTTCAATCCAAGTATTGAAACAAACTGTTGAAGCTAAAACACGTAAATTATCAGCACGTTGGACTTTTGAAGCGGCACAAGATGCTAATTCAATGCACGGTCTAGACGTAGAAGCAGAAATCATGCAAGCACTTGCACAAGAAATTACTGCTGAGATTGACCAAGAAGTAATTGGTTCATTACGTTCATTAGCAGGTACGGCTACAGATACTTTTGATCAAACAGCAATTGCAGCGAAGCACACAACAACATTTGTTGGTGACACACACGCAGCATTGGCAGTTCAAATCAACAGAGCAGCTAACCTAATTGCAGCACGTACAAGACGTGGCGCAGGTAACTACGTGGTGATTTCACCAACTATGTTAACTGTACTACAATCAGCTACAACTTCAGCATTCGCAAGAACAACTGAAGGACCATTTGAAGCTCCAACTAACACTAAATTTGTTGGTACTTTAAATAATACTATGCGTGTTTTTGTTGACCAGTACGCGGCAGACGATGCTCCAGTACTAGTTGGCTACAAAGGCGACGGTGAAATTGATGCGGCAGCTTTTTATTGCCCATACATTCCATTAATGTCTTCAGGCACAGTACTAGATCCATCAACTTTCGAACCAACAGTGTCATTCATGACACGTTATGGTTATGTTGAGCTAAACAACCAGGCTTCATCACTTGGTAACGCAGCTGACTACTTAGCGAAAATTGATGTTGTAGGTGCAAACCTGGCATTTGCATAATATTTGCAAATAACAATATACTAAAATAGGCCCTTTATTGGGCCTATTTTTTTGACTCACGTTCATCCACTATAGGACGGAAGTAGCACTAAGCGAAGGAACGCACTAACCTTTAAAAGGAAAGTGTGATGGATATATTCACTTATTGGTGCTATAAACAACTAATCAAACAGCACCGTATAAAAAAGATTAATTTCTTGTTAAATAAAGGTTGACCTTTATACAAATATGTTGTATATTAAGTACATAGCAACAAAAGAATAATTAGCTTTTGTTTATAGTGCAAGGAAGAGGCCTTTACCAGAGGGTCGAACTTGGCAAGTTAGGGGTGGTACCCAGGCTTGGTAGTAGAAATACGCTGAGTCACATCGCAATACTAAGCGGAACTTGGCTCCCTTATTTCAGATGGTATCTGTGTTATGGGGTTGTAGGTATAACCGAATCCTACCTATTTTGCTTATAATTTAAAAAGATTCGTGATCCGTTACGAGTCTTTTTTTTTGAGCAGCCAAAACGTTGTGACTTTGATAAATACATATATAATAAAAGGAAGTAGTAGGAATAAAGCATTATGTCATCACACATTAACCCAGATTCTGGAACACTAGTTATAGAAAGCACTAACGTATTAGACGTTACCGCATCACCTGTTGATCCTGTAGGCGCAGCACTACATGTCAAAGGTGGAACATATACAGAAGATAATCTGTATGTAGGCGGAACGTTACTTGTAAACGGAGATGTTATCTCCTTAGGAAACGGAAATGCTTCAATAACAATAAATGCAAACGTCAGTAGTGATGTATTACCAAATGTAAGCTCGGGCATACAGTATAACTTAGGTAGTGCAACAAATCCATGGAACGTTCAGTATTTAAAAAAATCAGTCACTGTAACTATAGCAACTACAAATTCAGCAAGTTTAAGTTCGTCAGGAATCGTTTATATAAATAATTCTACAAATACAACATTAGCGTTAGCAAATGGTATTGAGGGAGAACGAAAAACATTTGTTGTTACTGCAACTCCATCGGGAACTGTTACAATTACCCCTGATACATTTTTAAACGGCACAAGTATTTCGTTTACAACAACGGCTCAAAGTGCAGTGATGGTATATACAACAGCCGGATGGTCTATTCTTTCTAGTTATGGAAATCCTAGCGTAAGCTAAGATTTTAAAACGTTAAATACAAAAACGCAAGAGCGGCGAAATTGTGAGGAATAGAAGAAGTTGGCTATAAACATAAATCATCAGGCAGATAAAATTAAATCTGAATCTGATCTAATACTAGATGCAGGAGCGGCAAACAATATTGATGTTTCTGCTAAAATTGTAAAAAACGCATCAGACCCAGTTGACCCGCAAGACCTTGTAACAAAAGTATATTTAGAAACAGCAATATCAAATGTTGATGCAAGTGGCGATGCTGATACTGATACTGTTTTAGAAATTATCGAAAACATAAGAATAGGTGCTTATGTTAAGTCTGTAGATTTTGTATCAGACATAGTAACTGGTGGTGCAGGACTAACTGCAACTTTAACTATTAGTGCAGTAGGCGATCCAAACAGATATACAATTGATTGGGGCGATGGCACTCAAACAACTGCAACAACAGACTCAACTCCAACTCACACATACGCGACCAACACTGGTAGTCCTTTTGATGTAAATGTAACTGCATTTAATAACACAGGATCAGGCTCTGGTAGCTCAGCACAAAAAATAAGAGAAGATTACATAACAATTTTTACAGGCGATCCAGCCGTTTCATTTGTAGTATACGATGCACCAACTGGTGGCAACGCAATTACACATTGGGATGATGGCGATACTGTCTATTTCGAAAATACAACAACTAACACATCGGGAGCAACAATTCAATACACATGGGATTGGGCAGATGGTTCCGCAGATGATGTTATTAACTTAGATAGTGTAGCAGGTGGCGTAGGCGGAGGACGTATAGCTCACACATTTGCTCTTAGCACACAACAAGAAGTGCAAAGAACCGTTACACTAACATTAGACAGTCATAGCACAGCTACGCCATCATTACTTCCATTAGATGATGATGCAAGTTATAAAATTTATGACACACATACACCAGATGTAACATCAGACATTACAACTGGTATTAACGAAGAATCAAATAACGGATTAACAGTAACATTTACTAATGGCACAGAAGCAACTATAGGAAGTTATAATACATATGGAACAACTTATAGATGGGACTTTGGCGATGGAACAATTACAACAGTAAATGTAGGCAGTAATCAGAGTGGAGATACTGCTAGAACAATAACACACAAATATACTTTATTAAATAATAATACGCCGCAGGATTACACAGGTAATTTGCAAGTTTTAAGCGATCATACTAGCAGTCCTTTTGAAAGCATAAACTTTACAATTCATGTAGAACCAGATGTTAGAGCAAACATCTCGGGTAGTGCAGATACAGTTTCAGATCGTAATGGCGATAACATATATGATGTATATGACGGCGTAGATTATAACGGCGTAAATAGAGCGTTAGTTACTGTAAACAACACAAGTGAAAACGGCGACAGTCATACATATGATTGGAACGACAGTAGCTCAAATGATGTTGAAGCAGGACTAAACAGTGTACAACATGATTTTACAGGAGTAACACCAGGTAACTATCAATTAGATTTTACTGCAACAGGTACTCCAGATATAACAGCTCAAACAGATTCGGCCAATTTAACTTTTCAAGTTAATGCAGTGCCAAACGCACCAGGCGGATTAAGTACAAAAACAATTACACTTACTGATTCTGCACAGGGTATTGATCCTAAACTAGCTAATAACTTTACTGATAATAGTGCAACATCACCAGTTTCGGCTGGAGCAAGTTTAAACACAAATACCGAAAGACGATATACTAGCGGTACTATTGACACCAGCATTGCACAAAATGTATATAATGGGTTAAGTGGTACTGCAACTGCAATTGTTAACGGTTCAACAAATGGCTCAAAGGCGTTTACTACTTCCTTAAATGAAAACGGTACTTTTGACAGCTTAGTAATTAGCGATCAAAGAGATGCAAATGACAGTATAAGTTCTTCAACTTATCCTACTGGATTTTATCAAACGTTTGATGCAAAAATTACTAAACCATTTGTTGAATATTCAACTGGTGTTAATGATCAAAGAATAGAGCACGATGCAACAGGAAATACTAACTACGTGACAGTTATTTGTGATGACTTAACTAGCGTTCCTACTATTGACTTAGCAAGTGCTACTTTGACAGAAAACACTTCAGGTAGTTACAGATATATATCTGGAATTCCCTATTACAACACAGGAAGTCCTACCCTTACACTTAGTGGTGCATCGCTTTCCGATTGGATAGGCCAAGCATATAGAGATACAAACAATGTATTTGAAATTGCTAATGGTACTAATTCAGAAGGTACAAGCGGTGCAACCATTAGTACACAGTACAAGGGATATACAGACCTAGAAGCAGTTTCGTATTTAACAGCAGGTATACCAGAATCAAATACTGGTATTGGAGCTTCTGGCTACGCTCTTGCAGACCAGACAATTAACATTACTACAAGTAGTGTTAAAGCAGTAGAAACGCTTAAATTTAAAGCGAATAATGTAAATGGTAGCTCAAACTATGCAGAACTAACTAACACCGCTGTACAGGTGCATACTGCTAATCCTACAGGTGTTATAGAAGACAATATACCAGTAGCAAGCAGCTTAGGTAATGGAACAATTACTGAGGATGGTTTACGTATTGCAGATTTTGTAAATGCTACAACTGATACACCAGCTATAACAGGTTCAACTGATTATACTGCTACGCCATTTAATGGTGCAGTGAGTGTAAGTGGAACACAAGAAGCTACTGTAAGATGGGGTACACTAGAACACAACACTACAGACTATAGCACAGGATTCTTACCAGTTGGTCCAGACAGAAGCAGTGATACAGGAACACAATACTTTACATTTGCATTCCGTAGACAAGTTGTTGCTAACTTTGATATCAGCATTACTTCAAACGGAATAGCAGGTATGTGGATTGCAGCACCGGGTACTGGTGTAGATGATGCAAGTGGATTAAATGGTTGGATTGAGTGTACAAGTCAATACGCAGGTGCAGGTATACCTGGTAGTGATACTGCCAATGGTGGTAATGGTGCAAATGGTTGTGCTTTAACAGGTGCTGATGTTGTACCAACAAACACAAGCATTAATTCAAGTTATACAATGACACTAGGTAGTGAAAATATGAGTAATGCAACAAATAATGTTGTGTTAGTTAGAGTAGCATTAGCAAGTGGAAAAGAAATAACTAGTATATCAGTAGGGGAGGCTAGTTAATGGCAATTTCCGATAATCAAAAGTTAGACTATCTATTTAAGAAAGTTGGTTTTGGTGCAACTAAAACTGATACAGTCTTTAACAAACTTGCAGCCAACGAAAGTTTACCAAGTCCATTACTAATACGTGGTGATACGATTTGGGCAGAGTCTGGAAGTATACCAAGTGTAAAGCCTTCTGCTTCTAATAGTTATGTAACACTACAAACAGCCATTGAGGCAACTGAAGATATTACTGCAACAGGTAATAGAACTTGGAAAACAGGAATTACAGATTGGATTCCAACAGAATTTGGTTCAACATATCTTGTAAATGTTTATGTTCATACTAGTGGCGATGCCGCTGGTGCTGAAACAATGTCTAACAAAGTATTTACTACTGGTAGTGGTAATAACGATGAATGGTTCTTTGATTATCAATCAGGTGTACTAAACTTTATTGGAGATAACTTACCAAACGGTGTTAACTTCTCAGGCAAAAGCGTTTATATTACTGGTGCAACATATTCTGGTAACAGAGGTGTAGTATCATCTAGTATTACTGCTGATATTACTGCATTACAAACGCAAGTTAATAACATACTTTCGAATACAGATCCTGCAGCACTAGATTCTCTTACAGAAATTGTAAATAGCTTCCAGTCAGCAGATAGTGCCTTTGCAACATCAACAGAGCTTGCAAACATAAACACCTCTATACGAAGCGATTTGGCGCTCTCAGTTAAGGAAATTAACGACCCAGTATCAAACGTAGAAGTAGCAAATGTAACAGGCATTAACTTTAATGTTGACGGCGGTTTTGCATTAACTGATAACGCAGACGGTACAGTAACAGTCACAATTGAATCCACATTTAAAACGTGGCATATATATGATACTGCTACTGATACTATTCCAACAGACATTATTGCAAGTGCAGTAGACGAGATTGATATTCGTGCTGGTAATAATATTACTATTACACCAGTTACTACACCAGGATCAAAGGGTATAACAATTGCCAGTGATGTAAGTGGAATACTCGACTTAGGCATTAGCGATGGTATAAGTGGACAAGTATTACAAACAGATGGTAATGGAAATTTTTCTTTTACAAACAACAGTATTACATCTAATCCGTTACCTACTTCTCAAGTATTTACAGGAAACGGATCATTAACATCATACACATTAACAGATGCGCCAGCAGACGAAGAATCAATTGACGTATATGTAAATGATGTCTTACAACGTCCTAGCATTTATTCATTGAGTGGTACAACATTATCATTTAATGAAGTTCCTGCAAGTGGTGATGAAATATATGTTAAGTATAGATACCCAAGTGCAACTAATGTAAATTTATTAAATAACTCTGTAGGAAACCAACACTTAAATTTGATATATACTAGTAGTCAATATGTGGGAGATAACACTACAACACAATATACTATTCAACCAGGGCATAGTGTCCACAGTTTGTTAGTTATAGTAGATGGTTTAATCTTACAACCAACAGAGTACAGCATTAGTGGAACAACATTAACAATCACAAATGCACCGTCAACAAGTTCAACTGTTGACTTCAGATATTTCCCAATTTAGGGAAATATATTTTTCAAAAACAAGTTCTCAAATAACTTAATTCTAATCAAATATAGGTAAATACATTGCACGGGTTTCAACCTGTGTATTAAGTGTGGAGTTCATATACCACATTTAATTTTTCCTTGTAAAGATTATAAGGAATCAAATATATTTGATTGGAGAAATCTATATGGCTTTTAGACAAATTAAGAGTCCAGCGTTAGGGGACAATTCAGTTCTTAACACAAAACTAGATGCAAGTGCAGTTTCAGGCCAAGGTGCAACAACAGCTCTAGTGGATTTAGACACACTATTAGTACATGACTCAGGTACGTCAACATTAAAGAAAATTACGGCAGCAAATTTAATTGGATCTTTTGATACAGCAGATCTAAGTGAAAATGCAAGTGCGTTATACTTTACAGATGCACGTGCTCAGTCGGCAGTAGCGGCAGACATTGCGTCAGCAGTTGCAGCAGAGGCGACAATTGCTCGTGCAGCAGAATCTCAGAATGCTACAGACATTACTGCAGAAGAAACTCGTGCGTTAGCAGCAGAGCTTGTATTAACTAACAACCTTGCTACTGAAGTAAGTGATCGTGCAGCGGCAGATACGGCGTTGGACACAGCTTATAAGGCAGCAGACGCTGGTTTACAAACACAAATTAGTAACATTATTCAGAATACAGATGCAACTGCATTGAACTCTCTTGCAGAGATCGTTGCAGAATTTCAAAGTTCTGATAGTACATTAACGGCAGCAGTAGCAGCAAATGGTACGGCAATTTCAAACGAAGTTACTCGTGCAACAGCAGCTGAAGGCGTTAACGCAACTAACATTGCAAACGAAATCACAAGAGCAAGTGGTGTTGAGGCAACTAACGCAGCAGCAGTAGTTACTGAAGCAGCAGCAAGAGTATCAGCAGATAATGCCTTAGATGTTCGCGTAACTGCAAACGAAGGTGATATCTCAACACTACAAAGTGGATTAGCAGCAGAAATTACTGCCACTAATGCAGATATTTCAACGTTAACAACAAACTTAGCAGCAGAAGTAACTCGTGCAGGTTTGGCAGAGGCAGCAAATGCAACAGACATTAATGCTGAAGCAACTACTAGAGCAAATGCAGATACGGCGTTAGATACACGTGTAACTGCAACAGAAAGTAGTATCACTAATATTATTAGTAATACAGACGCAGCAGCTTTAGATTCATTAACAGAAATTGTTAGTGCATTTCAAAGTGCTGATAGCACATTAACTGGTGCAGTATCGGCTAACACTACACAGGTAGCGTTAAATGTTACAGCAATTGCAGCAGAAACTACTCGTGCTTCAGCAGCAGAGGCGGCAAACACTTTAGCCATTACTGCTAACACAGGTGACATTGCAACTAACACAGGTGACATTGCAACTAACACGGCAGGTCTTGCTAGTGAAATCACTAATAGATCAAATGCAGATACTACATTGCAAACTAACATTACTGCAGAAGCTACAACAGCTCGTGCAGCAGAACTACAAAACGCAAACGATATTGCGGCAGAAGAAACTCGTGCTTTAGCGGCAGAGGGTGCAAATGCAACTGCAATCAGCAACGAAGTAACTCGTGCAACTGCAAAAGACAATGCACACGATACGTTATTAGCTACACACACTACAGATATTGCGGCTAATGTAACTGCTATCAATACTGAAGCAGCAACAGCAAGAGCAGCAGAAGGTGTACTAACAACTAACGTTGCAACTAACACAACTGCAATTGCTAACATCTTGTCAAACACAGACGCAACAGCACTTAACTCATTAGCAGAAATTGTTACTGAATTCCAAAGTGTTGACGCAACATTAACTGGTTTGTCAACTGCAGCAACTACAGACCGTGCGTTAATTCGTACAGAGTTTGCAGCGGCAGATTCTGCATTAGACACACGCTTAACAACTGAAGAAGGTAACGTTGACGCATTAGAAACAAAAATGGGTTCAACAGTACTTACAACTACAGCACAAACTGTAACTGCAGCGATCAATGAATTGAACACAGGTTCAACAGCAGGATTGCAAGCACTACAAACTGAAGTTGATACAATTGAAACAGCAGTTGGCTTAAACGCAGACGGTACATTTACAGCACATAGTGGAACAAACTACATGGATAGTGGTTCTACAATGAAAGCAGTAGACGTATTACTAGACGCGGCAGTTAAAGCAAATGCAGACGCAATTGCAGCAGAGGCAGTAACGGCTAGAGCAGCTGAAGGTACAAACGCAACTAATATTGCAACTAACGTAACTAACATTGCAACTAACGTAACTAACATTGCCACAAACGCAACTGATATTGCCACAAACGCAGCTGATATTACATCAGAAGCAGCAACGGCAAGAGCAGCAGAAGGCGTAAATGCAGCGGCTATTTCAGCAGAAGCATCAACAGCAAGAGCGGCAGAATTAGCTAATGCTAATGCTATCACTTCTGAGGCATCAACTGCAAGAGCGGCAGAATCAGCAAACGCAGCAGCTTCGGCGGCTAACTTAGTTGAAATTACTGCAACACAGGCAGGTGCAGGCTTAGACGCAACAGGTGCCTATGTAGCTCCAACTACTTCTAACTACCACGATGCAGCTTCATCATTAGCAGACGCTGATATGAAATTGGACGCGGCAATTAAAGCAGTTGATACGGCTTATTTGGCAGCAGATGCAACATTAACAGCTAATGTGGCAACTAACACAAGTGCAATTGCAGCACATAATACTCGTATTACTGCAAACGAAACTGATATTGCGTTTATTCAAAGCAATACAGACGCAGCAGCTTTAGATTCACTAAGTGAAATCGTAGCGGCTTTCCAAGCAGCAGACGGTACATTAACAGGCGCAGTAGCGGCTAACACAACACAAGTAGCAACTAACGTAACAGATATCGCAACTAACGTAACAGCAATCGCGGCAAGACTACCACTAGCTGGTGGAACTATGTCAGGTGATGTTGATATGGATAGTAACATGATAACTGGACTAGGTACAGCTTCAGCATCAAGTGATGCAGTTTCATTAGCAGTAATGCAAGCGGCAATCACAGCACAAGACATCAGTGTTTATGACACAGATGATTTAGCTGAAGGTTCAAACTTATACTTTACAGATGCTAGAGCAAGAGCAGCTATTTCTGTAACAGACGTAGCAGGTAACGGTTTAGCAAGTTATGATAGTTCAACTGGTGTAATTAGTATTAATACTAACGAATCAGTACTTGACTTAACTGACGTTTCAGACAATGCATATACAGGTAAAGCAGATTTTGTTTTACAAGTTAAATCAGATGAGTCTGGAATGGAACTTGCAGATCCATTAGCGATCTTTACAAGCAACAATCGTCAGACTATCCCAGGTGATGGTACAGCGACAACGTATTCATTAACATTTACAACAGACCAAGCAAACAGCATGGTATTTGTTGGTGGTGTTATTCAGGATCCGTCAACTCACTATACTATTAACAGTAGTGCCCAAACAATTACTTTTGCTTCAGCCTTACCGGTTGGAACACAAGCAGTAGTTGTAGCTCATCAAAATGGTTTAACACCAGTATTGACAAGTGGACAGGTTACTACAGATATCTTGGCAGCAGACATTAAGGCTTATGTACAAGGTTCAGACGTATCGGCTTCAGGTGCAACAACAATAGATACTTTTAACGGTGTATTATATCGTTCAGCTAAGTATATTATTCAAGTTGATGATGGCGCAGGTAACTACGAAACAAGAGAAGCATTGGTTGTACACGATGGTACAACTGCATACATCACTGAATATGCGATGGTTTATACCGGAACAGATTTAATTGGTGATGCAAGTGTTACTATGTCGGGCAACAATGTTCAACTTCAGTATACACCAACTTCAGGTACAGCAACAGTGAAAGTTATTGCAACTTACATTGATGTTTAATACCTAAATTAACAAAGGGGCGTTGTGGAAACAGCGTCCCATTAATTGGAAACTGCTTATAATAGTTGTTTACAGTTAAGAAAAAGAAATAAATATGTATGATACTCTATGTATCATAACTTTTTTGATCAAAAAGGAGTCAATAAAATGGCACAAAGAAAATTTATAATTGACGGTGGTTTTAAAACTGATGATGCTTCTGAATTATTAGCTAATCTAACTATGGGTGGACACATTCTACCTGACGTAGACTCTAACGGTACTACAGGTTACGACTTAGGTTCTACTACAGCTAAGTGGAGAGATTTATATCTTTCACAAGGATCTCTATTCATTAACAACCAAAAAGTATTAGAAGACGATTCTGGTACAATTATTGTTAGAGCTGACGAAGACCAAAGTTTAACGGTTAAAACAACCGGAACTGGTGTTTTAGCACTACAGTCTGCGACTACAGTCAATTTAAACGGTACGCTACAAATGGCAGCCGGAAAAAATATCACAGACGCGGCAGGTAATGCCGTATCTTTTGGTGACAAACTTGATATGAATAACAACTTAGTCACTAACATCGGTACAGCAGTAGCTGGCACTGATGCAGCAAACAAAAGCTATGTAGACAATGCAGTAGCAGGTGTAATTAACGGCGCCCCAGGTGCATTAGACACACTTAACGAATTAGCAGATGCTATGGGTAACGATGCAAACTTTAGTACAACAGTAACTAACTCAATTGCAACTAACGCCGCAGCAATCGTAACTGCTAACTCAAATATTGCTAGTAACTTAGCAGCAATTGGCGTAAATGCAAACGACATAACTGCTCTTGAAACAGATATGGCTTCTGCAAACACAGCAATTGGTACAAAAGCTAATACTACATACGTAGATGCACGTGAAACTGCAATTACACTTGCATATGAATCATATGCAGACCAAGCCGAAACAGATGCTAAAACATACACTGACGATCGCGAAACTGCAATCAATAGTGCATGGGCAGCTGCAGATGGTGTTGTAACGGCGGCGTTCCAAGCGGCTGATACAGCTCAAACAACTGCAATTACAACTGCATACGAAACATATGCAGATACAGCCGAAGCAGACGCAATTAGTACAGCGGCAGCAGATGCAACTACTAAAGCAGACGCAGCACTGGCAGCAGCACAAACTTATGCTGATACAGCCGAAGCAGATGCAATTAGCACAGCGGCAAGTGACGCAACTACTAAAGCAGACGCAGCACTGGCATCAGCACAAACTTATGCAGATACAGCCGAAGCAGACGCAATTAGTACAGCGGCAGCAGATGCAACTTCTAAAGCAAACGCAGCACTGGCATCAGCACAAACTTATGCAGATACAGCCGAAGCAGATGCAATTAGTTCAGCGGCAGCAGACGCAACTACTAAAGCAAACGCAGCTCAGGCAGCGGCAATTTCAGCAGTAACTAACGGTGCAGGCGCAGCGTTTGATACATTGAAAGAAATCCAAGATGCAATGGCAACAGATGCAGAACTAAGTTCAGCAATCTCAAGTGTTACTTCATCAGCGGCTTCTACTGCGGCAGCAGACGCAACTACTAAAGCCGATGCGGCATTAGTGGCAGCTAAAGCGTATGCAGATACAGCTGAAGCAGATGCAATTTCAACTGCAAGTGCAGACGCAACTACTAAAGCAAATGCGGCACAGGCGGCAGCATTAGCGGCAGATACAACTTATACAGCTGGAAACGGTTTGTCACTAAGTGGTACTGAGTTCTTAATGAGTGGTGCATATACTGGTAGCTTTACAGCAACTGGTGACATTACTGCTTATTCAGATGATAGTTTGAAAACTAACGTTCAAGTTATCGACGGTGCATTAGGTCGTGTTGAAGCAATTCGCGGTGTTACATTTGAAAGAATTGAAGACGGTTCAGTATCAACAGGTGTTATCGCTCAGGAACTTAAAGCAGTACTTCCTGAAGCAGTACATACAGATGCAGAAGGTGTTCATTCAGTAGCATACGGAAACATTACAGGTCTACTAATTGAAGCAGTTAAGGAATTATCAGCTCAAGTAGAAGAACTAAAAAAGAAGTAATTAAATTTTAATTACAAAATTAAAGCAGGGTGAAAGCCCTGCTTTTTTTATGGCCGTGTAAAAGTTTGTTTGTGATAAATACTACTATAATTAAAGGAATTGTATCATGGCATTTAGAGGAATACAAACTACTAATATAATTAGTACAGATGTTGGGTTTTCTGACCCACTACTCATATTAAACAAAGATGGATTACAAGCAACAGATGTTGGGTTTTTAGGAAAACTAGGGCCAACTACATATGCAGGTCTTGTTAGAGATAGTGAAACAAGTAACTTTCTTCTACTTGATTCAATTCAATTAGCACCTTCCACTATTAATGATGTAAGTGCCTTAGATGCAAGCATAGTAAAAGGTAATATTACAGTAGGAACAATTACAGCAGATACAATTGTTGCTGGAAACTTGCCAACACAATATACAGATGCAGATGCAAGAGCAGCCATTTCGGCAAGTGGTAGTTTGTCTTATGATAGTGCAACTGGTGTTATTAGCTTTACTGATACAGACTATTCATACGCAACAAAAGTTGGATACAATTTAGCAGATCAAACTGATGCAACTTCAATTGTATTGGATCCAGGTGATGCAAGTACACCAGCAACATATCGCGGTGATGTTATAAACAACAGTGGCACAGTTATTGTAGATGTATCAAGTACAAGTTCTACATTTACTGGTGGACTAATGGGCGATGTGCATGGTGATGTTTACAATCCAACAGGTGCAAATAAAATTTTAGAAAGCGGAACTGGCAATTTAGATTCTGTCTTAACAGTTGATTCAGCAACCACAACAACATTAAATGCAGGCACTACTAATATTAGTGGCATTGCTACATTTACTGGAGGTAGTGTAGATTTTACCGGAACAAATACATTAGGTAATTGGAACGGTGCTGTTTATGATAGAACTGGTAGCACACTTATTATTGATGATACTGCTGTACCTAAACCTATTGTTTATGCAAACATACAAGGTGGTGTTCTTGGTGACGTGCAAGGCAACGTTATAGGTAATTTAACAGGTAATGTAGTGGGTAACCTTGAAGGTAATATTATTAACCAAGCAGGACAACCTGTAATTGATAACTCAGGTGCACTTTCTCCTACTGAATTTAGATTACCAAAAGGATTAACAGCAGATCGTCCATCTTCACCTGTAGCAGGAATGATGTTCTTTAACGAAGGAACAAACATGTTTGAAGGATATGACGGAACGTCATGGGTACAATTTGTACCATCAACCTTTCAATCTACTCCCTAATAGGAGTCATTAATTGACTTATTCATTTGATAGTATATATAAAAAAGGCAACCCTGCATGGGGCCATGAACCTGCATTATTTCTTAAACAATGTATAAGTAACTTCCCACAAAATGCAACAATATTAGACATTGGATGTGGAATAGGAAGAAATGCATTTTATCTAGCAGAACAAGGTTTTAATGTTCATGCTATTGATAATTCTAGAGAAGCAATAAAACAAGCAACTGCAAAACACAGTAATGTAACATTTGAACTTAAGAATTTAGAAGAACAAAATTGGAGTAACAACACATATGATGTTGTAATTGACTTTGGATATTTCCATCAGTTTTGTGCGTCAATTCATACAGTAGATAATAAACAACAACAAAGACTATTTTATCATCAACAACTACGTGCAGTACTTAAAGATAATGGAATATATATTAATCAAAGCGGCCATAATAATATAGATGAAGAATTTATTCCAGAGCCTGGTAAAATTGAAGAATTTCCAAATAATCCATATAATTTTCAACCACCTACTGTAGAAAAGCAAACATGGGATGAGTTTGATTATCTGGATATTAAAATATTAGACGATACTATATTACAATCTTATAACGAGTGGGGGAAATATCCATGTTGGAATGTATTTGCCCAAAAGTCATAAATACATTACATAGAACGGAGAATTAGCAATGGCTTTTTATATTGGTACAGACAAGGTAATTGAAGATACAGATGCAACATCTGGTATATCTACTAGCAGTGATTTAGATAAACTACAAATTAATGGTGTAGATGTGTTAACACATAGTAGCGGAGTAATTACATTGCAAAATGTAAATGTTGCTGATTTATCCGAAGCCAGTATTAACACTGATAACGTAACAGAAGGTACAACAAATATTTTCTTTACAAACGCAAGAGCTGATGCTCGTATAAACTTACAAACTGGCGCTAACCTAGACCTAGGTAATAAAACTACTGATTTTTTAGCTGAAGGCAGCACAAACTTATATTTTACAAACGCAAGAGCAGATACAAGAGCAGACGCAAGAATAACTGCATTATTACCAAACACGGGTAGTTTAACAGAAGGGTCTAATTTATATTATACAGATGCTAGATCAAGAAGTGCAATAAGTGCCACTGGAGATTTATCATACAATAGTTCAACAGGTGTAATTAGTTTTTCTGCAACAGCAGCACCAGTGGTAAGTGTTAATTCAGCAACTGGTTCAGTTGTACTAGACACTGATGATATAGCAGAAGGTAGTACTAACTTATATTATACAGATGCAAGAGTGCAAGCAAAGATTGACGCAGTTGTGGGAGCAGCACCAAATACATTAGATACGTTAGAAGAAATAGCAGATGCATTAGGTGATGATGAAAATTTCAGCACAACAATGACAAATAGTTTAGCTGGTAAGTTAGCAATAGCAGGTGGAACAATGACTGGTACTTTAGTATTAGATGGTGCACCAACAAGCAACTTACATGCGGCAACAAAAGCATATGTCGATAGTGCAGTAACTGGTGGAACAGGCACATTAACAACAGATAATATATCCGAAGGTAGCACAAACTTATATTTTACAAATGCAAGAGCTGATGCTCGTATACCATCTAATATAAGTTCATTTACAAACGATAGTGGCTATGTTACATCAGACACAAACACAACATACACAGCTGGCAATGGTCTGTCGCTAAGTGGAACAGAATTTTTAATGAGTGGCTCGTATACAGGTAGCTTTACTGCAACTGGCGATATTACTGCTTACTCAGATCAAAGATTGAAAAGAAATATAGAAACAATTAATAAACCAATTGATATTGTTAACTCTTTGCGAGGAGTAACATATGAAAAAGATGGAAGAGACAGTGTAGGTGTTATTGCACAAGAAACAGAAATAGCTCTACCTCAAGTAGTACACACTGATGACGAAGGAATGAAATCAGTGGCGTATGGTAATATATCTGGTGTTTTAATTGAAGCAATTAAAGAGCAACAAAAAACCATAGATGGGTTGCAAAAACAAATAACAGATTTGCAAACCTTATATATGATGTTAGCTAAAAAAACAGATAACGAATAATATACTACTATATGCTATGAGGTATATGGGATAAATATAATAGCAAGCAATATGCATGCAATTATCGATAATTACAAGCAAGGAGTCAACAGATGGCATTACCAGCAACAGGATCAACAATCAGTATGGGACAAGTACGTAACTATTTTGGACTAAGTGGTACAATTTCACTTAGTACATTAGGTGCATACATTTCACCATCCGTATCAACAAACATTCAGCTTTCAGCAACGTTTGGCGGTTGGCAGAATCCAAACCCAACTGGCGCACACGGTTAATTTAATTAACTAAATAAAACTAATAATAACGCTGTTATTTTACTTGACAGCGTTATTATTTTATAGTAAAATATAATAAATTACAAAAGTAAACTCAACCACAGGAGAAAACAATGAGTATTAGAACACGCTTCGAAATCGAAACGTTTGTGCTTGGCGCACACCCAACAGCGGCACGTAAGGCTGCAGCATTAACAACAGAGCTCTTACAGGCTAGAGAACAACAACACCCAGACTTACCAATTTTAGAAGTTATTTACAAAGAATTTGCAGCAGAGCATGACATTGAAGCTTTAATGGCAGATATTGAAAATACTGAAGAAGAATATTGGGTACACCGTTTAGCAAAACTGGCAGCAATTGATATTCTTACATTAGGTAAGGTACAACCAGAACATATGAACTATATGGTTTCATTACAAGATGAAGCATTTTCGGCATGTGTTAAAGAAGCAACTTCAATTGCTAAACAATTGAATTACGAAGTACAGCAAATTGAAGCTGAACTTCAGTCAGAACTAGCTTCTGAAAAGTAATTAATGGTCAGTACAACTAACCATTATTACAAAAAAGACAATTCCGCAAATGTAGCCATTTGTGTTCCTGTGCAGAATCAAACTACGGCGGTCTTTGCTTATAGTTTAGCCATGCTTCAAAAAAAGTGTGGTGAGACTGGACTTGCAACTTCATTACATTTTAATATGGGTAGTGAAGTAGCAATGCAAAGACAACAATTAGTAGATCAAGCACTAGATACAGATTGTACTCACATTATGTGGATTGATGCAGATATGCAGTTTCCAGTAGATACGCTAAATATACTATTAGCAGCCAATAAAAATATTGTAGCTGGAAATTACTCAACAAGAGTTCCGCCCCACAGGCCGGTTGCCTTTAAAAGCAAAACTGATTTAGACAGTAGAGTTTTTTCAGGAAAAGGAATTGAAAAAGTATGGGCAGTAGGAAGTGGAATGATGTTAGTAAAAAGAGAAGTATACGAAAATATTTCTCGACCTCACTATAAAATTGAGTATAATGAAGATTATACTAGTTTAGTAGGAGAAGATGTTTACTTTTGTAATCTAGCAAATGAAAATGGATACGAAGTAAATATTAGTCATGATTTAAGTGACAGAATTGCACATATAGGAACACGTGCATATACAGTTAAGGGCGATTGCAATGATTAATTTACACAATGTACAAAGAGAATACCAAGGACAAAATGTTGTAACACCTTGGGATAGATTAAAAAGGTTTATGTTCGATTCATATCCAGTTATTAAAACACCGATTAAGATAACTGATGAGGCTGCACTGTTAGAAGCAGCATTACCATACAAAGATAAAGCAGACATGGTATGGGTAGTATTTGATGAAATTGAAGTAAATCCTAACTTTCCTTGGACATATAGACCAAGTGATAGCCTTGCAAAAACTGTAATTCATACTTTTCCTAGAGTAGTTAAAAGAACAAATAGACCAGTTAGTTGGGGAGACATCCAGTTAGTTCCTACTAATGGTGTTGCACATACTACTGTACAAAATAAGATTGTATCAAGTTTCCATGTTGCAGAATTTGATGTGTTTATGATTAGTTTCCATGAAGCAGAGGCAGATGAAAACTTCACAAAACTAAGAGAAAGATTTAAAGATGCTCAACATGTTAAAAATGTTGAAGGCATTGGTAACGCACATAAAAAAGTTGGTGAATTAGCAAAAACTGAAATGATTTATATTGTTGACGCAGATGCAGATATTACAGGACACTTTAGTTTTGATTTTATTCCACCAATGAGTAAAAGAAAAAATACAACTTATGTTTGGAGTGCGAGAAATCCAATTAATGATTTAGAATATGGATACGGTGGTGTTAAATTATTCCCACGTGAACAGTTATTATCATTAGGACACGAATTACCAGATTATACAACAGGTGTATCTTTTTACCAACCAATTGCTGATGTATCAAACATTACACGATTTAATAAAGACCCATATAGAACATGGCGTAGTGCATTCCGTGAATGTGTTAAGTTAGCAAGTTCTGTAAACCCTAACCAAAGACAAAAAGAAACAGATGCAAGACTTGAAACTTGGTGTACTGTAGACAACGGTGGACGTTTTGGACGCTACTGTCTTAAAGGTGCAAACGAAGGAAAAGCATACGGCATTGAACACAAAGACGATGTAGAAGCGTTAAGTAAAATTAATGATTTTGAATGGTTGCGTGAACAGTTTGTTGCTAGTATGAAAAAACGCTAAGTTATTTTGTTTGATGTGAATGTACAGTTTTAAGTTTTTTAATAAACTGTTTTGAATTAAATTGTATTTTAGCACCAGGGTGTAACGGTCTAGGCCAGTTGCCTATTTTAACCCAACAATATCCATCACTCTCATTGTTTAATACAGGAATGAATTCATCTTCTACTGTAACAACAAAACTGTGATATATAAACTTCTTATTAGGACTTGTAAATTTGTTTATGGGAATAACTTTTTCTATAGATGGAACTAAACCAACTTCTTCTTCAATTTCTCTATATAAAGTCTCTACTGGACGCTCTTTGCCTTCAGCCTTGCCACCAAAAAAGCCCCATGTTCTAGGATGGTTAACTTCACCACTTCTCTGTTGTAGCATTACTCTACCAGTATCTATACTTAAAAAGATGCATCCACTTGCTGTTATCATATATGTCCTATCCAGTGTGTACAGTCATCGCAAGGATCGTCTGTATTACAAATATATTCGCCAGTATCCAGGATTATAAATTCCTTCATAACTGTTAACCCACTCTGTTCCATTCCATTCCAACTGATCATCACTTGATACATTTGTTATATATTGTGTTGTGTTATTTGATGAACTATCAAAACTAATAGTCCATGTAGTACCGTTATATTCTATAATATCATTTTTATGTGCAATTACATTAGTCCATAGTGCATTTATAGGAGTATCATTTAAAATAATGTAACGTTGCCCAGTAGTTGCAACAGGAACAGATCCATCGCCAGGGTAATTGTTTGATGGATCAATTACTCCATCAATTGCTGTTAATGTGTTTGCCGGTAATGTTGCAGTATCTATAGTAACATTAAGCAAGTTAGGATTACTTGGGTGAGAATCTAATCTACCCACTATATCGTTTGCATTATCATTTACATCAGATCCTTTTCTGAGTCTCAATTGACTTATGCCATCTCTTAATACGCCAAATGGTAATAACTCTTTATCCCATTCCATTACTAATCCATCATCTCCTAAATTAGAACCTTTGTTATTTAATATTTGTAAAGTATTGTTTAAAAACTTTACTTGTTTATTTTCATATGTTACAATAGTATATTTTAAAGTTTCTGTATTGAATGCTAAATTATCTTTAAAATTATCTAAATTAGCATCGTCTAAGTTATACAACTCGTTGATAATAGTATGAATAAGTTTTTGTTGTTTTACTTTGGCTGGTGGAGTAATGTATATTGGAAGATCAAATGTTAATGTAGCAACGTCGATAATATCATCAATACTCGAACCTACACTTCTCGTACTCCATGTTGTATTTGTTAATTCTACATGACTTAATGAAGTCCAGTCAACCGGGCTATCATTGGTTCTTATATCAAGAGTAGGATTGAATAATACTAGTATTTGTTCCATTAGTTGTAGTTTCTGATCTGTGTTTGATGTCCATATATCGCAGTTCATTATTAACTTATACGGCACTGGTGCATAACGTTCTACAGTATATTGGTTGCCTAGTTCATTTGTATACTCTCCTGTAGTTTGATCAAATTTTCTTTCGTTTATCTGAACTTTATCAATATGATCTTGATATGTGCGCCTTTCAGCAAACATATCCAATGATGTTACATAACAACTAATAAATGGAACAGTATTCATAACGTTTTCTGAATTTTCTCTCTGTATATGTGCTGCCATACGACTAATATCACCGTATCGTACAGGTACTTGTTGATATACAGGTAGGTCGTTATCGTTCTTACCCATTTGTACACTAAATCCACTAAACAGTCTTATAAACTGTTGAATGTATCTTCTAATTTGTTTATCGTAAAAGTATTGTTGTGCCATTATTCAAAATCACTCTTTGGTTTAATTACTTGAGACAACGGTTGCTTCTCTGGTGTCTCGACATTATCAACTATTGTTGTAGCATCGTTGTTAATAAATTGGCTAGCGTTATAAGTTTTATCACTCCAGGTTTGCTCAGTGACATTGTCGTATAGTCTATGCCATTTACTGCCACGTCTAACAAAAAGTCTGTTAGGCGTAAAATCTGTTCTCACAAAATACTCACCTTCGTTTGGTTGAGCAGGAAATTGATCACCTTGTTGTAATACTTCACCATGTTCATATGTTGTACTAGTATCTGCTTGCCCAAATAAATGATCAGCAAGTGGTAAGTTATTTGGATTGGCTGCTTCTGCAGAAGCCACAATAGCATTACTAATGTTAAGTTCTGTTTTGTAAGAACTAACATCATTTTTAAGACTATCTGGATCACTAGCAGTACCAAGTATATCTGCGTATTCTTGTGTATCTGTTAATGGTGCTACTTTAACACGCCAAATGTGTGGATACCAGGTTTGTGAAAATCCTTCACTTCCTCTTGCTGCATCTTGTACAACGTAAAACTTATTAATAGCATCTCTGTCGTTAGTAAGTAATAATTCATCACGCAAATGTGGTAATTCAATTACATCACCGGGCATAAGTCTACGCCCCATACGTTCTACCATGTCATTGATATGAAAACTAATAAACAGTGTATCATTTGTTAAAAACAAACCAAATTGTGTTAAATCAAAGTCATTGTCACTAACATTATATACACCACGTAATTCAAACACATCAGGATCGTATTTACGATCTCTGTTTTCCATAAACAATAAGTCTTGTATGTTAGTTTCGTCTATTAATCCTTCCGGATTAATTTCTTCACCCGTAATGTTGTCAATTTCTAATCCACTGCCGTAGTTAGGCTCGCTTGGGTCTGAATTACCTTTTTGTGGATCGGGTCCTAGGTATTTGTGTACGTGTATACCTGTTCCACCTATATCAAACTGTTCACGGATACTATGATCCATAAAAGTATAATCGTTTCCTTTAAAAGGCTTGTATAAACTGAGTCTTGGCATGTGGGTTTCCTTGTTATAATGTATTTATCCGATTTTAAATTATACAAGACAAATTTAGGATAAATAGTTCTGTATGCAGTTAATAATCTGCATTTTATAAAAGGAAAAGACTATGTTTAGATTTTTCACAGAAAAGAAATGGGCATTGTGGTCCTGGTTAGGATCAGCAATAATTTTATCATCACTTTGGGTACAAGTCGAAATTGATGTTAAAATTAACGAATGGTTTGGTCAGTTTTATGATATGATCCAGAAAGCCCTAGCAACACCCAATGCAATCACAATAGGTGAGTATTGGAGTAGTTTAGCAAGTTTCTTATACTTAGCCGCTATATATGTCGGTATCGCAGTTGTAGTAAGTTATTTTACAGCTCACTATCTATTTAGATGGCGTACAGCAATGGTAGAATGGTATCATTCAGTATATGACAAAGCTAGAACTATTGAAGGTGCCGCACAAAGGGTACAAGAAGATACAATTAAATTCAGTAGAATTATGGAAGGTTTAGGCACAAGTTTTATTGAATCAATTATGGTTCTAGTACAGTTTGTTCCTATTCTATTAGGACTATCAGTTGGTATTCCAATCTTCTTCTTTGGTGATTGGCAGTATGGACTAGTAACAGGTGCTATTGTTTGGTCTGTAGGTGGTACATTATTCTTAATTGCACTAGGTTGGGTATTACGCCTAGTTGGTGTTGAATATGACTTACAGAAGAAAGAAGCAGCATATCGTAAGATACTTGTTATTGCAGAAGATGATGAGACAGTGAGACCAAAGACTATTAATGAACTTTTCCAAGATGTTCGTTCAATTCACTTTAAGTCTTATTTGCGTTATTTGTATTTCAATGTAGGTAGAATTACATATTTACAAGCAAATGTGTTATCAGCTTATGTATTCTTAGCACCAGCCATTGTAGCCGGCGTTGTAACACTAGGTGTAATGCAACAGATTATTCGTGCATTTGGTAGAGTTGAAGGTTCAATGCAATACCTCTTTAGAGCGTGGCCAACACTTATTGAATTAATGAGTGTATTTAAACGTTTAAGAGAATTTGAGCGTCAAATCAACGAAAAATAAAATAAAATAAAATAAAAAAACTTTTAAACCCTTGTTCTGCAAGGGTTTTTTCTTGACTAAAAAGGTTGACAAGTAAGACATCTTGCTCTATAATATAAGTATATTAAATAAAAAAAGGAAACCAACTATGGACATGCAAGCATTTAAAGTATTTCAAATTAGACTAACAGACGCTGAAATTGATCTTATTAACGAAGAAGGTCACAGTGCAGTTCATAAAAATTCTTTGAGATTAGACATGAATCTTGGTAGAGAAGATACAGGCAGACTTGCCGCTGATGCATTCAACAGAGGATATTACACACATGTTAGTAATATTACTGCATTAGATCTTGAAGGTGTGTTTCATGTGGGTAACATGGGCCCAGAAGAATTAATTGAGCGATTAGCACCTATGCACAGTCTTAGTGTTGGTGATATTGTTGAAGGAAGAGACGGTGTAAAACATGTTGTTGCTGACTTTGGATTTAAAAAGGTTGACGAAATAAAAGTTTTAGCGTAAACTTGTTGTAAATCATTAACCTAAGGGAGTAACGCAAATGCTCGAAATATTATCTTTTATAAGCGAATTAAAAGATTTACAGTCTAAAACTGTAGATTTAACCTCTAAACGACAGATTTCTTCTGTTATTGATAAGTACCAAAAAATAGCCGACGACATGGAACGCAGGTTATTTGATGAATATAACGGAGACAATAACAATGGCTAGACTGGCTGGAATAAAATTAAAGAAGAAACAACCTCGGCGACCATCAGAGAGAATTCGTGCAAACCAATTAAAAGATCCTAGTTGGGAAGGCGCAGACGGATGGTCTGGAAAAGAGTATCATCAGGCAAGACAAGCCGCAACTGATTACTATTACAGAAATTATAAAACATCTGTCTTAATTGATTTTGCTTGGGATTGGATGCTTGCTAATGGTTATGATAAAAAAGATATAAAATGTGTTAAGGCAGCAAAAGCCGGATCCATTAATGCAACTACAGGATATTATTGTCGTATGCTTACAATGGGTTGCCCAGATCAGCATTTGGCCTGGAATGCATATTGGGAAAGTTTAGCAGGCACAAGTGGCACACCTACACCGATTAGTGAGTTTATTCATAAAACAGTTAAACGAGCAATTGAAGATGGCAAAGAATATGTAGAAGAAGCCGAGCGTTTAGCAGAAGCAGAAGCAAAACGAAACAATAGGCCAAAGCCAACTATACAACAACTACTGCATGCAGCCGCATTGCAAATGACTGATGAGATAGAAGAATTCTTAGAGCAGTGGGTAGTTAGTGGATATGATCCAAAACTTGCAAAAGATTTTAAACCAGATATGATGCTACGCAGAGTAACTGCAAAGCAGGCACATGTACGAATTATTCGTAACATATACAAAGACAATGTTGCAGAGTTTACAGAGCTTGCTAAAAAAGTTAAAAAAGAAGACAAAGACGATATGCGTCTACAGTTAGAAGAAGGCTACGAACATATGTCTACTGCACAACAAAAAGGTGCATTAGAGATATACAGAAAGATTACAGATGCATGCGATATTGTTGAAGCAGAAAGCAAAGCAAATCGTAAGCCACGCAAGACACGTACAAAGAGCCCAGAAGACCTTGTTAAGAAGCTCAAATTTAAGCAAACAGACGCCGAATACGGTTTAGGTAGTATAACACCAGCAGATATTATTTACGCCCGCATACTGGTGGTTTTTAACACTAAGAACCGCAAGGTTGGAGTGTACTATGCTCGCAATGTAGACCCAATGGGACTAAAACGAGAAGGTAGTGGGCTAAGTGTTAAAGGAACTACTATAACTGGTTATGACGAAGAAAAGAGTTTACAACGAACAATTCGTAAGCCACAAGAGTTTTTACCAGAAATTAAAAAAGCCACAAGAGCCAAAACAGAAAAGTTGTTTGAAACACTAAAAACAACTGAAACTAAGTTAAATGGACGAATCAACGGAGAAACTATCTTATTAGCCGCCTTCAATAAGTGATACTATGATAAATACATAGTAGGAGAACTTAAATGGCAGCAATAAATAAACTTCAAAAAGAAATAGAACTACGCTTAGGCGGTGGAATGATCGATGTTGAACTCGATCCAGAACACTATGAACTTGCCGCCGATAAGGCATTAGCAAAATATCGTCAACGAGCTGAGAATGCCGTAGAAGAAAGTTTTATCATTCTTGAAATAATAAAAGATCAAAGTGAATATACACTTCCATCAGAAGTAATGGAAGTACGTGATATTTACAGACGTACAACAGGTGTAAGCAGTGGAACAGGAAATGACATTGAACCATTTCAAGCAGCTTACCTTAACACATACTTATTAGGTAGTAGCAGAAATGGTGGACTATCAAGTTTTGATTTCTTACAACAAAACAGAGAAACAATGGGTAGACTATTTGGTGCAGAACTAATGTTTACTTGGCGCCCACAAGATAAAAAATTAATCCTACAAAGAAAAATTAAAGCAGATGACAATGCAGTACTGCATTGCTATAACTACAGACCAACTGAAAGTTTACTTGAAGATACTTATGCAGGTCCTTGGATAAAGGATTACGCATTTGCTCATGCTAAACTAATTCTAGCTGAAGCTCGTGGTAAGTTTACACAGATTGCAGGACCACAGGGTGGTACTACAATGAACGCAGACCAATTGAGAACAGACGCTCAAGGTGAGATTGATAAATTAGAGATGGAACTAACATTATACAGTGATGGAAGTACTGGGCTCGGATTTGTAATCGGCTAAATGCACTTAAACACAATTCATGATACAAACGGCGCTTATTGTCAAAATTGCGGATGGGGTTCTCATTGTGGAACAGCCAGGTATGCAGAAGTAAAAGACTATGCATGCGATGGTGGCGAATATAGACAAATTAAAATTTGTGATCATTGTAGATGTAAAAAATGCAATCAAAAAATAAAAGATAACTTGACAATTAAACAATAGTTTAGTATAATACATATATGAAGAAAATTATAGGTATATGCGGATTAATAGGTCATGGCAAAGACACTGCTGCTGGCTTTTTAATAGAAGAAGGATTCCATAGAATTAGTTTTGCAGGTGTTTTAAAAGACGCTTGTGCTAACGTGTTTGGATGGGATAGAGAATTATTAGAAGGATCTACAAACGAAAGTAGAGAGTGGAGAGAAACACCAGATGAGTGGTGGTCTGCTAGATTAGATATACCAAATTTTACTCCTAGACTTGCACTTCAACAAGTAGGAACAGATGTACTAAGAACTCACTTTCATCCGGACATATGGGTTGCTGCATGTGAACGTCAGGTTGCTATGGCAGAAACAAATGTTGTTATTAGTGATTGTAGATTTTTCAACGAACTAAGTGCTATTAAACGTTTAGGCGGAACAACTACTGTTGTTTGGAGACACAACAAACCAATATGGTGGAATAATGCTTCTACTCTTAATATAGCAACTGCTTCAGGAAATGCTCCTCATTTAGTTGATGGTATGACAGGTAGATATCCAGACGTACATAAAAGTGAATGGAGTTGGGCAGGATGGGAGTTTGATTTAGAACTTCATAATACTTCTACTCTAGAAGAATTTAAACAACAAACATTACAAAAGATCATTGGATAAATATAATTAATTACTTTAAGGAATTATATTATGTTTAACACGGAATGGTGGCACTCCAAAAACCAATCAAAAGAACTCACACTAGGTTGGATATATAACAACCATATTAAAAACGACTTTGCTAAAGGATACACAAAAAATTTAACTGACTATTGGTCAGTTGAAATGGCAACCTTTTTAAGACAACAATTTGCTGACGATCATATAGGATCTTTATTTGAGAAAGCCCATAAAGCAGGATTTTCTAAGATGTTAGTTTTTAAGCAAGGTACAATTCCACTGTGGAATTTCCAGGATGAGTTTGTAAAGTTTTACGATGATAATCCAGATGCTAAATTTGTAGGGCATATATTAGATCAACAAGATAATTATTATACAATACATCCTCAGGCATTTCTTATTGATTTAAATTGGTGGGCTAGTGTAGGTAAACCTGAATGGGGAAACTACGAATATAATGTAGAGCCTTACAATGCAATAGAACCAATACGTAGTGAAGAAAATTGGCATGACCAATATACTCCACATTGGATTAAACCAAGTAACGTATCAAAAACTTATACAGGAAAACAAGGTGGTTGGAGTTTAGTAAATGCTCTTATGGAAGATGGACAACAAATTATATCTTGGAATGAGGGAATAAGAGAAGCAAAGCATTATACATATCCAGAAGTTGAATACGATGGACCTAGACACATGAATGGTATCTTAGAACAATTGGGTATAGATATATTTTTTATTGCCAATACCGAAACATTGCCAAATTACAAACCTTGGTTTGATAGAAGGAAACAGCATTATCCAGAATGGAATGGAGAAATTAGAAAACTAATGGTTCCGGCTGCAGGATTAAGTCCATTAATATATGCGTTTATGTTAGACATGCCCAAGGATAGTAAAATATTTGTATACGATATAAGTAAATTTGCTATAACAATTACTCAACAAATAATAGAAAATTGGGACGGTACTAACTATAGAGAATTTGCAGAAAAGATAATGAAAGACAACGCTCCGGATATGAATAGAAGACGAGATATATTTAGGGGAGCAGCTCAGTTAAAAGACAGTGAAGAAACAATAGATAAGTTAAATGATCGAGGATTTAAAAAATGGATAGAAGAAGTTTTACCAACATGTGAAGTAATATATCATCACATGAATATTATGGATCCACATAAAATGAAAAGATTTGCTAATTCGGTTAAACATGATGACTTTGTATCATATGTACATCTAAGTAATATATTTCATTATATGCCTACCTCGTTTTATTATAGTTTGCAACAACGTTGGCAATTGCATAATGAATTATTGGATCATTTTAAACAAGTATCAATTAACAATAATATATTGATTTGTTCAGCTTGTCCAAGTGGCAGCAGAGATAGATTAAAATGGGTAGACAACTGGAGCACAGATGACTTTGCTAGTCTCCCCGATCATGCAGTAGGAAAATTACTAAAATGGAACAAAACGAAATAGAATTAGAAAATTTTTTAAATAAATGTAAAGAACATTCACATTATTGGGATGTAAAAAATCCAGGCGATATGTTTAAAGGGTGGCAACAGGATAATGGATTGATGCAGGACTATGCAAAATGGATTGCAAAAGAAAGTAATTGTCCAAGTTTAGTAATGAATATTCCAGTCCCACATGAAGCTATGGCTAAAGAAGCAGAATCGCTTTTGGGTAGATATGTAAAACATAGAGGAAACTGGAATCCAGGCTGGAGTAGTATTACTATACATGGACAATCAGCAGAAAGAACACAACCACCCCATTGGTACATCGACGAAGGAATAGATACAGAAGAAAATAGTCCACCTGTGGGCTGGACAGAAATTGCCGATCAGTGTCCAGTGACAGTTGAATGGTTAAAAAATGTTTGGCCGTTTAAGAAGTACAATAGAGTTAGATATATGCTACTGGAACCGGGTGGATATATACAACCTCATAATGATTATGATACTAGAGCCCTAGCGGCATTCAATGTAGCATTAAGTAATCCACCAGGAGTAGAGTTTGCATTAGAAGAGTCGGGACTCATTCCATGGCAACCAGGCGATGCTCGTGCTATTGATATTGGTAGATTGCATGCAGTACACAACAAAGGCACAGAAAATCGAATCCATATGATTATTCATGGATTATGGGGTAACGACTTTCCAAGGCACATTTGTGAAAGTTTTGATCAACTTTTGATAAATATAGCCTCTGATAACAACTAAGTTAACTCTGTAAACCCCTGATTTAAGCAAAATCAAATAAATACATGTATAGTAAATTTAGGCATTAGTCTATAATAGAAAAGGAGCTATAACATGGCAAATCTTACTTCACCTGGTGTACAGGTTTCAGTAACAGACGAATCAGTATACGGCCCAGCAGGAGCCGGAACTGTTCCTATGTTATTCATTGCTACTGGTGAGGATAAGGCAGATCCTACCCTAACTGAAACAGATGGCATTGCAAAATACACAAAGTCTGCACAATCAAACAAACCTATTCTAGTTACTTCACAAAGAGAACTTACACAATACTTCGGAAACATTGATTTCCATAAAGTAAGCGGTACAGTTCAGCAAGGTGATGAAACTAACGAATATGGACTTTTAGCAGCATACTCATTTTTAGGTCAAAGCTCAGCAGCGTATATTGTACGTGCTGATGTTAATCTAACTGAACTTAGACCAAGTTCATCAGCACCAACAGGTGTTGCAGCAAATAACACTTATTGGGTTAATCCAACAGGTGCTAGTTGGGGAATATTTGAATGGGACGGCTCATCATGGGCAGAAAAAACACCAACTGTAGAAGTTGTTTCTACAGCAGCGGCAGCAACAGCAACAGTAGTCAACGGTGACTATCTTGTTGAAGTTGTAAACGATACATCAGCAACATCATTTGTATATTACAAAGGTGTTGGCGGTAGTTGGGATGCATTGGATTCTGGATTTGCAGATGACGTAACATTTGCTCCACATTATTCAGCACCATCTTCAAACACTGCAGGCGATGTATGGATTAAAACAACATCAAAAGGTGGATTAAAACTTTCACCAAGTTTATATACAAATGCTTCAGGTGTGTTTACATCTAAAGCAGTATTGTATGCAGACGATAATGCTCCAGACGGAACTACAAACGACATATTCCACGATGGTTCATCAGCAGTTGCTCGTACATTAGTAGAAGGCGACTTATGGTACGATCATTCAGCAGCAACAGGCGCCTTACTTTTAAAACGTTATGATGGCGCTGCATGGAATAGTATTGGATCTTCAGGTTCATACCCAGTATCTGCAGGTACAACTGCACCAACTGGTAATCCAGCAACTGGTACACTTTGGTTCGACGGTGATTTAAACGAATTAGCAGTTTACGAAGTAGCAGTAGACAGTGGTGTTCAAAAATGGAAAAGAGCAACAGACGTACAATATGGAACAGCAGCACCAACTACAGATAAAGGCGGCAACGCATTAGCAGATGGCGACTATTGGATTGATACAGATGCAAGCGGTTATCCTGTAATTTACAGACACAACGGTTCAGCATGGGTAGCCAAAGATGCTACAGACCAAAGCACAAGTGCAGGCGTAGAATTTGGCGACATTACTGCTAATGATACAGCAGCAGGCGTCTTTGAAGCAACACTACTAGCAGGCTCTCCAAATCCACTAGTTTACCCAGTTGGAATGACTGGTATTAATATGTGTCGCTCAGGTAATACTGTTAGAGAATATGATGCAACATTAACTACAACTTGGAAATGGCGTAATAAAGCATCTAACCAGGCAACTGGTAAAGGCTCGTTTGGTAGACTTGCTCAGCGTAAAGTTGTTACAACAGCTATGCAGTCAGCAGCAGGTAAATCAGAACTACGTGAAGATACAGTAGCGTTTCGTTTAATTGCAGCTCCAGGTTACACTGAGTTGTATGATGAAATGGTAACATTAAATAGTGATAGAGACGAAACAGCATTTGTTATTGTTGACGCTCCATTCCGTTTAAATCAAACTGAAGCAATTGCTTGGAAACAAGGCACAAGTGCAGCAGAAAATGGCGAAGATGGATTAGTGACTTCAAATACATACAGTGCAGTTTATTATCCACATGCATACACAACTAACCCTTCAACAGGTGATAACGTTGTTGCTCCAGCATCACACATTGCATTATATACATTTGCATATAGTGATAACGTGAGCTTCCAATGGTTTGCACCAGCAGGTTTAACACGTGGACAAGTACAAAACGCAACTAACGTTGGTTACTTAAACTCAGAAGATGAGTTTACACCATTAGCACTAACACAAGGTTCTAGAGATGCAATGTATGAGCAGAAGATGAATCCAATTGCAAAATTCCCTACAGAGGGTGTTGTAGTATTTGGACAAAAATCAATGCATCCAAGTGCATCAGCATTAGATAGAGTTAACGTTGCAAGACTTACAGCTTATCTTAGAGAACGTTTTGCCGTAATAGCAAGACCTTACTTGTTTGAGCCAAATGACGAAGATACTCGTACAAATGCTAAAGCAACATTTACTGGTTTCTTAGCAAACATTATGGCACAACGTGGTGTTTATGACTTTGCAGTAGTTTGTGATACAACAAACAACACACCAGCAAGAATTGATGCAAATGAATTTTATGTTGATGTAGCAATTGAGCCTACAAAATCAGCAGAATTTATTTATATTCCAATTAGAATCGTAAATACTGGCGAAATTTAAGTTAAAAGTTTAATTTAACTAAAAATAAGGGCTACTATAGAAATATAGTAGCCTTTAATATGACAAATTTTAAATATTGTGATTTTTAATCAATGTTTTGATAAATACAATATAAGAGAAATACTACAGTATAGTATTATAGGAGAAAACAAATGGCTGTAATTACAAATTTTGGAGTACCAACAGACTCCGCAGCAGGCACAACTTTAATGCCTAAGTTACAATATAGATTTAGAGTGTCATTCACTAATATGGGTGACGGCAAACAAAAATCTGAAATGACACAGAACGTCATTAGTGCATCAAGACCAAATTTAACACATGAAGAAGTAATAGTTGATTCATACAACTCAAAAATGTACCTAGCAGGTAAGCATACATGGGAACCAGTAACAATTGTGTTCCGTGATGACATGAATTCAAATGTTATTAAACAACTTGGATTTCAAATGAACAATCAAGTTGATCATGCAGATCAGGCAAGTGCAACTGCAGGTGGATCATATAAATTTAGTGTAAAAATTGAAACACTAGATGGACAGAACGGCGCAGTTAAACCAACTACATTTGATGAATGGCAATTAGAAGGTTGTTTTGTTAGTCAAGTACAGTATGGCGACTTAAACTATGCAGATTCAAATATGGTTCAAGTTACACTAACAATACGTTATGATCATGCTGCACACGTAATAAAAGGTGATGATGTATTATCAGGTGAAGGTCCAGGTCTATTAGGCAGTGGAGCAACTGATGGTGGATCCGGCGCATAATTAACTTCAAGTTAATTGCTAGTAAAGGACACATCAGATGGCATTAGGTGATAAGGCGTATGTAAACTATAGACAAGGCCTAGTAAAAGGTGAGTTAACTGCTATACCTAGGAATAAATTTTCCTTTACAGTTAAGTTAGTCACACTAGGCGGTTCAGTTGACCTTACACGCATTGCAAATGTTCAGTTACCAACTTTTACATATAGAACACAAACACTTAATAAATATAATAGTAAAAGCATAATTCAAACAGGAATAGACTATACTCCTATAACACTTACAGCATACGATAATAAAGATGCTGAATTTGAAACATTCTTAAAGAATTATGCTAAACACTATATAACTGGACCAATGAATGAAGCTAGTTATGAAGAATGGAAAACAAAAGAAGTAAACAATCAGTTTGGTTTGAAAGCAACAACAGACAACCATTACATAACACAAATGATTATATCACGAGTTGATACGGCTACTTTAGCCCAAACAATAGAAATATTTAATCCGTTTATACAAAACATCGATGCTGAAACATTAGACTATTCAGATAGTGGACCCAGTCAGTATAGAATTACATTTGGATATGAAGGCTTTAGAATACTTAGTGATATGACACCAGACGATCCAAACAATGTTCTATTTAATCCAGCACCTACTACACTAGGTGAGCAAGTACAACAGTTTAATGATACATCTGCAAAATATACAACAGAAGATGTAGATGTAACATCAAATAAAGCAGAAGTTGTTCCAATAGACAAAGTTGTTGAAACAGTTACAAGTACTCCCACGAGTACTTCTACAAGTACTTCGAGTTTTAGAGGTACTGCTCAAGGCATCACTGGCGATATGAAAAGTAGACTATCAAGAGCAAAAGAAATTGTTGCAGGTGGAGTAGAAGCAGGAGACACTGAATTTCAAATTGGTGTTAATCAAATTGTTACCTTACCAAATGGTAAACGATATATAGCACAAGTTCCAGAATCAGAAATCAATATAGTTCCAGACGATGCGGTTTTACCAGATGACCTTGCTGGCCTAATTTAGGTGCAGCAATATGCCTAAATTTCAAAACGGAAAATTCGTACCAACTAACCCAGATAAATACTTAGGTAAAAGAACACCACATTACAGAAGTGGATGGGAATTAGCAGTATTTCG
>Ga0228664_1000248_pt1 | contig 34633 bp, 34 predicted proteins | sample 78DmetaG_FD_183029 | JGI IMG/M metagenome (GOLD analysis project Ga0228664, IMG submission 183029) | Seawater microbial communities from Monterey Bay, California, United States - 78D | ecosystem: Environmental > Aquatic > Marine > Coastal | place: USA: California | collected 2016-09-26 | reverse complement strand
ATTTTTAAAGGTTTATCAACATTTGCGGTTGAAATGTCAGAACTACGAACTATTTTACAATTCTCAAATAAAGATAGCTTGATTCTTGGGGATGAACTATGTTCTGGAACTGAAAGTGACTCTGCTTTAAGTATTTTTGTTAGTGGTCTTGAAGAATTACATAAAAAAGAAAGCACGTTTATATTTGCAACACATTTTCACGAGGTTGTCAAGTATGATGAAATTAAAGAATTAAATAATTTAGAATTATATCATATGGAAGTTTTCTATAATAATAAAGAGAGAAAGTTAGTATATGATCGTAAATTAAAAAAAGGACCAGGTGATAGTATGTATGGTCTTGAAGTTTGTAAATCTCTTGATTTACCATACAATTTTCTAGAGAGAGCTCATTCTCTTCGAGTTAAATATAATAATGTGTATAAGAATGTATTAGATTTACCAGCTAGTAAATATAATAGTAAAAAAATTCGTAATTTATGTGAGATGTGTAGAGTTAAAATGGGTAGTGAAATACATCATTTAGAACAACAGAAAAATGCTGATAAGAATAATTTTTTACCACAAGGTTTTCATAAAAATCATGTAGCAAATTTAATTAATGTTTGTGAAGAATGTCATAACAATTTTCATAAGAAATAAAATCTTTATTTTATAAGCCAAAACATTTTAACAGGCAACACTGTAAAGTAGAATTCTCTTTTTTTTCTAATAATTTTTGTCTATCTATTTTTCTTTTGTATTTAATAAAATAATTACATATACTGCTATATTTTCTATATGGTTTTTGTAGTTGATACTCGTGATGATCAAGTCGAGATTCTATATTTATAGATTCTATTTCTTTGATAAATTGTTCATCGCTATAACTAATAAATGGTCTTTTAACTTTCCAGTCAACATGGGTAATAAATACGGAATTTGACATATTCAAATTATTTCAAATTATTTCAAATAAAAAACTTTATTTCAATTTTATTCATAACAATTATTATTTAAATTATTTAAATTAGTTATAATAATTATTATACTTCATAAATCCAATTATCTAACGCTAGGGTAGATTCTTCTAGCTTTAAAACATCGGTTTCTAGTTCTTTAATTTTTTGTCTAGAAGCTTCTTTTAATGTGTGAATTTCTTTTTTATAATTATTATTTTTATTATAATTATCAATGTATGTTTTTGAAATTATATAAATTGTAATAATATTTAATGTTAACCCAATAATATAATGAAATTTGTTATAACTAATAAATTTTATAATAATATTTTCTCCTACAAAAATAATATTATAAAGTAATAGCTCAAAATAACATGAATAATTGATTTTTTCTTTTTTTTCCAAAATAATATTGATATTATTAGATGTAATTTCTTTTTCATTAGTAATATCGATATAACCCTTTTTAATCTCATTTAAATTACTTACTAGCCCCCGTAAATATCTAATACTAGCATCTGTTTTATCTTCTTCAGTTTCTTTTACACTTATTTCTTTTGAAAGTTCAATATTTGTATCCTTTAAATTTCTGATTTCATTTTGCAATTCTACATTATTAATAATAATGTATTCTTTAAAATTATTATACTTTTCTTGAGGTTCGTTATTTTTTGTAATATTAATATTAATCGGATTTTCTGCGTCCATTATAATTATCGGATTTTATGTTATATTTTTTGTCATTATTATAATCAATTTTAAAAAATATGATAATAATAAAAAATGTTAATATATATATATATGCCTAATACAAGAAGTAATCGTAAATCTATAGAATTAATACAAGCAGTCACTAGAGGCAAACAAAGCCGACGCAAAACAAAAAAATCTTCCCCAAAAAAATCTTCTCCAAAAAAATCTTCTCCAAAAAAATCTTCTCCAAAAAAATCTTCTCCAATAGATTGCCCAATATGTTTAGAAGAAATCTCCAAAAAAGATATTTCAAAATATTTATGTTCAAATAACCATAAATATCATAAAAAATGTATAGCCCAATGGATGAAACATAAAACCGAGTGTCCTTTATGCAGAGAAAATTTACTACCAAATAATAAAAAACAAATTGAAGATATTGTGAATGATATAGATATTGATAATTTTATAGATTCATATGATGATTTTACAATATTGTCAGATACATTACTGAAAGCCGCCCAATATAATAAAAAGAAACTTCGTAAAAAAGATGAGGAATATATAGAGTTACTTAATCATTATTATTCTTTACTCGAAGCAGTAATCGAATTAAAAACTAATGAAACAGAGATTGATTTTTTATCATCAAAAATTGATGGTGTTCAAGTATTAAAACGGATTATTTCTAACCTTTATCAAACATATACACGATTAGATGAAATGGGTAAAAATATGTTAATAACATAATTCTAGAAAGAAAAATTGATGAGTATAATTTAGAATTGTTAGAGAAACCAACGCGATTTGTTGATATTATAAGTAGACCTTTAGTAACTGAAAGAGCTAAACTTACTAGAAAAATACGGAGCCATTAAAGATAATATTTATATAATATCTTTTCTAGATATTATATAGTAATGAATCAAGAAATTATAGATTATTTTAGTGAGAATATTGATGATATAATTATTATTTCATTAATCATTATAGCTTTAATGGTAATTTTTTCTATGTTAAATATAGATTTTAATTCTAATAAAAATAAACATATTGAGAAAGTTGTAACAATTGAAAATTTAGAAAATAAACAAGAAAAAAATGGAACAACATTTGAAAAAGCATTCTGTGAAATAAATAAAGCTGAACCTCATAAACTAGATGCTAGTTGTAATGAATTAAATGAATCAAATTGTAATTCTACAGGGTGTTGTGTTTGGATAAATAGTAAAAAATGTGTTGCCGGTGATAAAAAAGGACCAACTTTTTTTGGCACTGAAAGTGAACCACTTAAAATAGAACATTATCACTATAAAAATAAATTATTTAAAAATTCTAATAAAAATTCTGATAAATAATTTAGATAAAAATTGATTTAATATAATTAATAAATATATAATTATATTAATTATAGAATGATTATTCCAGTTAAATGTTTTACATGTGGTAAAGTTTTAGGTAATAAATATAGATATTATCAAAAAGAAGTTCGCAAATTGAAAATGAACGAAAAAAAAGAAGTTAATAAAGTAATTTACTTATCAACTGATAATGTTGATAAAACACCAGAAGGAATTATATTAGATAAATTAGGTTGTAATAAATATTGTTGCAGACGACATATGTTAACTCATGTAGATATTGATTAATATCTTATTATATAATATATGGCTAGTAAACGGAAAAATTTAGCAAAATACAAAAACAACTCTACAAGAAAAAAAGTTTTTTTATCTAAACCTAAAAAAACTATCAAGAAAAAAATATCAAAATCAAAATCAAGATCAAAATCATATAGACATAAACATTATAAATCTAAAACTCATAAACGCAAAAATAGAAAGGGTGGATTTGGAAAAGGAACAAAACCTTTAGTAGGTCAATCCTGGGATATAAATAATAACGCAAATCATTATGCGCATAATCAATATGGTCAGGTAGTAGGTGGTATTGATCCATATTTTGGCAATCCGTTACCGGCGCCACAACATACATATGGTGCATGGGCATCATTAAATCAAAATGGTGGAGTTGGATTAACTGATCTATATAGAAATGCCATTAATGGAATTACTAATTATGCACCTGGTTTAGGAAGAGTTTGGAATGGGGTAAACCCAAATAAATCACCATCCCCTTTAGTGCAACCTTTAAATAATAAATAAATATATTAAAATAAGTATGTAGTTTATTTTTACTATAAGATTTTATATTTTCTATCTATAAAATATAAAAGAATGATGAACTTCAATAAACAATTACAACAATTATGTTCACCAGCGTATGTATATTTTTTAATATCATTTGTAACACTTGTTGGTATTATAATTGAAAATCTTATTTACGGCGATAATACAACATATTGTGTCGGTAGTTATAAATGTGACGTACCATCCACAGTAATGATTTTTGTATTCAAGGTGTTATATGTGGTGTTTTGGACTATTGTATTAGACGCGCTATGTAAATATGGTTTAACTAATTTATCATGGTTTTTAGTGATATTTCCTTTTGTATTAATGGCGGTATTAATTGGTTTATTAATGTTAAATTTTAATGGTAAGAAAATGTAAATTTATATAATAATTAATTTTAATAATATTATTATTATATATATCATGGCTGGTTATATAAAAGATAATTTTAGAAAAAGTATATTAGGTGGCGGAATATCTGGTCAAGCTAATATTTTAGTAGGAGGAGGAGGAGGAGGACACTATCAATCGTCAGGAATGGATGGTGGTAATGGTAGATCTTTATCAAGACATGTTTTGAGACAATCATTTGGAAATAATATTATTGCATCGGATATCATACCAAATGTAAGTCCTTTAGTTGGAAATTATTCATTAGGACCATTTAGACGAGCAATGAATGCTGGAGACATTAATTCAATTAAAAATCAAGCAATCGATTCTAAATATGGTCGCGCATCAAATCAAGTTAATGGTATTAATCCAAATACTTCAAATCAATCTGTAGCCGGATATAAAAATGCTGCTGGTAATGCGAGAAATGATGGCAACGCGGCTTACAGTGGAAATCCAAAGTTTGTTTATGATGGTGGCGATTATGTAAGATTTAAAAAATTACAAGCCCAAAATAGAAACTATAATGATAAAAGTTTTGGTGGTGCAAATAATGGAGCCTATGTTGCAAAACATAGAGTCATACATTAAATATTTAGAAAATAGAAAAAGGAAATATATTATATACTTAAAAATATAAGATTATAATATATTAAATGGATAATAATTTACCATGGAAAATTATAGACAAATATTTTGAAGATAATCCAGAAGGTTTAGTAAATCACCATATTGAGTCATATAATGATTTTTTTCAAGATGGTATTTATAAAATTTTTAAAGAGAAGAATCCTATTAAAATACTTAAAAATCAAGATCCTGAAACCAAAAATTTTAAATTACAAGCAAGCATTTATTTAGGTGGAAAAGATGGAAATAAATTATATTATGGAAAACCTATAATTTATGATGAGAATAATGAACATTATATGTATCCAAATGATGCAAGATTAAGAAACATGACCTATGCGATGAGTATACATTATGATGTAGTTATCGATTATATTATTGAAGATGATGATGGTAATAAAATTGAGACAACTACAACATTAGAAAAAATATTTTTAGGTAGATTTCCAATTATGTTAATGTCAAAACTATGCATTATGAATGGGTTAGATAGAAATGTGAGATATAATATGGGTGAATGTAGAAACGATATCGGGGGATATTTTATAATTGACGGAAAAGAAAAAGTTATAATTTCACAAGAAAAGTTTGCAGATAATATGTTGTATATTAGAGATAAGGTAAATGAATTATATAGTCATTCAGCAGAAATTCGTTCTGTTTCAGAAGATGCATCAAAACCTATAAGAACACTAGCAGTTAGAATTGTAGCGCCAGGATTAAAATATACTAATAATCAAATTGTTGTTAATATACCCAACGTAAGAAAGCCTATTCCATTATTTATTGTTATGAGAGCATTAGGTGTGATATCAGATAAATCTATTCTAGAATGCTGTTTATTAGATATCGAAAAATATAATAATTATGTAGAACTATTCATTCCATCGATACATGATGCTAGTAGAATATTCACTCAAGAAGTTGCATTAAAATATATAGGAACTTTTACAAAAGGAAAAACGGTTCCACATGTTTTAGATATATTAATGAACTATTTTTTACCTCATATAGGCGAACTTAATTTTAAAGATAAAGCGTGCTTTTTAGGGCATATGGTATTAGAGTTATTAAAAGTATATACAAAAGAAAATAAACCTACTGATAGAGATAGTTTTAAATTTAAACGAATTGAACTACCTGGAACATTAGTATATGATTTATTTAAAGAATATTATTCTTTACAACAGCGTCATATTTATCAGAAAATCGATAAAGAATACTATTATAAACAAGGCATATATCAAAAGAATTTTACTAGTTTAATAGAAAATAATTATAAAGAATATTTTAAAGAAAGAATACTAGAAAATGGTTTTAGAAAAGGATTTAAGGGTAATTGGGGTGCTGAAAGTCATACAAAACGGGTTGGGTTAGTGCAAGATTTAAATAGATTATCATTTAATTCATATATCTCTCTTCTTCGGAAAATTAATTTACCATTAGATGCTAGCGCTAAAATTGTTGGACCTCGATTATTACATTCATCACAATGGGGTATAATTGATCCTGTTGATACACCAGATGGAGGTAATATTGGAACACATAAACATTTAGCTATATTAACAAAAATTACAAAATTTTGTTCATCAAAGCCAATAATTAATTGGTTGCGTTTTAATACATTTATGAAACTATTAACTGAATGCGAATATAAATATTTATCACAACAAACAAAGGTATTTGTTAACGGTAATTGGATTGGTGTTGTTAATGACCCAGAAACTACTAGAGATTTACTTATTAGTAGTCGACGTAGTGGAATAATTCCGGTGTATACCAGTGTTCATTGGCATATCGAAACTAACATAATTCATATTTATACTGATTCTGGTAGATTATGTAGACCTATATTTTATATAGAAGATGGTATTGTTAGTATAGATAATCCGATACCATTAAAAAATATAAATGAAAATAAATTTACATGGAATCAGTTAATCAGTGGATTCACAAAGAAAAAAGACGAACTATATAATCCATCAAATTGTAACATGTATATGACAATAAATGATTTATATCATGGTGGAAAAGAAATATTACCACAATTAAGAGATGAGCAAGCTATTATAGAATATTTAGATACAGCCGAATCAGAAGTTGCATTAGTTTGTATAGATTATAATGATCTTAAAAAAAAACAATATACTCATATGGAAATTCATCCATCTTTAATATTAGGTGTAATGGGTAATCAGATCATTTTTCCAGAAAATAATCAATTACCTAGAGATTTATTTTCATGTGGACAAAGTAAACAAGCTGTATCATTATATCACTCAAACTATTTAACTCGTATAGATAAAATGGGTGTTGTATTAAATTCTGGACAAATACCACTTGTAAAAAGTAGATATATGAAATATATTAATAATGAAGAGCACCCATATGGAGAGAATGTAATTGTTGCTATTGGTATTTACGGTAGTTATAATGTGGAAGATTCTATTTTATTCAATGAAGGTTCTTTAAAACGTGGAATGTTCAGAACAACTTATTATAATATGTATGAAGCGCGTGAGGATAGTTCTAAAGTTGCTAATTCCACAATTGATTCTCGTTTTGCTAATATTGAAAAAGAAAATGTAATTGGACTTAAACCAGGTTATGACTATTCAGATTTAAATGAATACGGATTAATTAAAGAAAATACATTTTTAGATGATAAAAAAGTTATGATTGGAAAAATTATGACTAATTTATCTAATCCAGAAACGTCGCTTGATTCATCTGTTTTTCCCAAAAAAGGTCAACTTGGATATGTTGATAAAAGTTTTATTACAGAAGGCGAAGAAGGATTTCGTTTAGCAAAAGTTCGAATTAGAGAAGAGAGAATACCCGCGATTGGTGATAAGTTTTGCAGTAGATGTGGTCAAAAAGGTACTGTTGGACTAGTTATTCCAGAAGAAGACATGCCTTTTACTGAAGAAGGTATTCGCCCAGATATAATAATTAATCCACACGCTTTACCAAGTCGCATGACTATTGGTCAGCTAGTTGAGACTTTAATGGGTAAAGTTGGTGCTGAATATGGTGCATTTGGAGATTGTACTGCTTTTGTTAATAAGGGTCCCAAAGAAAAAATATATGGTGAATTATTAAATAAAGCAGGATATCATTCTAGTGGAAATCAAATTTTATATAATGGTCAAACTGGAGAACAAATGTTTTCAGAAATATTTATAGGTCCAACATACTATATGAGACTTAAACATATGGTTAAAGATAAAATTAACTATCGTGCTCGTGGTCCGAGAACATTATTAACTCGTCAAACTGTTCAAGGTCGCGCAAATGATGGTGGTTTAAGAATTGGAGAGATGGAACGCGATGGTGTTGCTTCTCATGGATTATCACACTTTTTACAAGAATCTATGTTAGTTAGAGGTGATGAGTATTTTATGGCAGTTTGTAATATTACAGGTATGATATGTATTTATAATACTGATTTAAATCTTTTTATGAGCCCTATGGCAGATGGTCCTATTAAATTTACTGGAACTATTGAAAATGGTTTGAATGTTGAGAATATTACACAATATGGGCGTAGCTTCAGTATTTTAAGAATACCTTATGCATTTAAATTATTAATTCAAGAGTTACAAGCTATGAATATTCAATTAAGAATAATAACTGATAAAAATATTGATCATTTATCAAATTTATCATTTGAAAATACAATTTCTAATATTGAAAATCCAAAAATTAAAAAGGTTGAAAAACAAAAAATAAAAACAATTAAACCCGCTTCAGAACCTCCACAAAATTTAGAAGTAGAACCAGATTTAGAAGTAGAACCAGATTTAGAAGTAGATCCAGAATTAGAACTAGATCCAGAATTAGAACTAGATCCAGAATTAGAAGTAGAACCAGATTTAGAAGTAAATCCAGAATTAGAAGTAGAACCAGAATTAGAAGTAGAACCAGAATTAGAAGTAGAACCAGAATTAGAAGTAGAACCGGAATTAGAAATAGAACCGAAATTAGAAGTAGAACCTGAATTAGAAGTAGAACCTGAATTAGAAGTAGCTCCAGAATTAAGCAGTATTAGTAATAAACCTTTAATTAAAATAAATAAGTCTCAATTATTAGAAAATATAGTTGATAGTAGACCAGTTTATTCAATATCTGATATTAAAACTATAAAAAATGATGATGATTTGGAAAAAGATAATTTTCCATTATTAACAAACATTGATGATGAAGAATCAAATAATGATAATAGTAATGATACGAACGAAGTAACAAAAAATATAATTATTTAAATTCATTAGTAACAGTGTATTTGTTTAATTAATATATTTTATATTAATTAAAATTGAAATATATTAAAATCTATAATATTTAATTATATAAATAATGGCTGAAAATGATCATATTAAGACAATCTATAAATCTCGTAATATTCTATTAGATATTTTGAAACAGCGCGGTTATGATACTGGTGATTATGATGGTTTTGGAATAAATGAAATTCATGCAATGTATCAATCAAAACAACTAGATTTACTATTATCAAACAAGAGTGATGATATTGAAAAAAAAACATATATTAAGTATAATTTAGCTAAAACCTTGCGTCCAAATAATATTTATGAGCTAATTGAAGACCTATACAATATTGAAGAAATTTTAAAAAAAAAAGATGATTTAATTATTATTATTAAAGACGAACCAAATGAAACGCTAGAAAAATTGCTTAAACAAATATGGCATCAAGATGGTATTTTTATAATTATTATAAATATTCAGCGTCTTCAATTCAATATTTTAGAACATTCATTAGTACCAAAACATACAGTTCTAAATGAAAGTGATGCCGAGAAAATTAAGATTAAATATAACATAACATCAGATGATATGATTCCTGGAATATCTAGATTTAGTCCAGTTGCTCAAGTTTTAGGAATTAGACCTGGTCAATTATGTGAAATTGTAAGACCTAGTAAAACTTCAATTACCAGCAATTTTTATAGAATTTGCTCACAGTAATATATATTATTATATATAATGGTAAATACTCCAGAATATTATTCACAAGAATTACAAACACAATATAAAAATTTTGAATTTATTTTAGATGAAATACAGAAAACATATCCTCTATATAAACAAAATCCCAAAAATGATACTACAGATTATATATTGGATAAAGGTAATTACTTATCAAGTCAATCAAAACTTTTTTCTATAAAAAATAGCCTCGATGTAGATAGTAAAACACTTAAAGATGATAATAATGAGGTTATACAAAAAATAAATAATTTAGAAGATTCTATAACGAAAAATCAAAAAATTCTGTCAAATTTAATTAATAGTAATAATGGAGCATCTGGGTCATTAAATGATATGAATTATTTGTATAATATAAAATTATCATATAACATAGTTTTAGGGATAATAATTGTTATTGCAACAATGATATATTATAAAAAAAATTTAGTTAATAATATAAAAAATATAAGTAAATAGTATGATTAAAATAACATTTTCTATTATTATTGTATATAGAAAATGTTTAAAACCGATCCTAATTTACAACAAGGTAGACAATTTTTAATGTATGAAGAAAAAACAAAAGATGAATTATTACCATCACTAGGATTAATCGAGAAAACTACGTCTCCAAAATTATCCTCAATAATTGAAGCACTAGAAGGAAAAGATTCAGTTAAATCAAAAACTAATGTAAAAAAAACTAATATTTCTAATTTAGAAGAACAATTTAATTCTACTTTAGTAGAATATACAACATTATATAAAACTATTTCTGCTGAATTATTAGTTAATAAAAATATAAATGTTGCAATTGATAAAGTTAATAGTATTAAGGAGAAACCTACATTTCCAAATTGTAAAATAATTAATAAAGAAATGCTCGGATTATTTTGCAATGAAAAATTAATTGACGAGTTTCCATTAATACCAGATAATCCTAAATTTGCAGTTGTAGAAACTATTAGATGTGCGGAAGTTGCCAAATCACATGGACCATGTCCGCCTGTAGAAAAAGCAAAACAAAGTAATATACCTTTTGAAATACAAAAAAAAGATATTGAAAAATTAAATCAATTAGGTGATCAGTTATTAAAAATTATTGAAGAAATGATGGTAGAATTAGCAGCGTTAGAAATTGCAGATACCGTTGTTAATAAAGAAATTGAAATTAGTAAACAGAAATTACAAAAATATAAAGATAATTTAAAACATACAAGAGATGAAATAAATGGTTCTTCGAGTCATAATATTAATTTCTCGGGAAATAGAGAAGATGCAAATTTAAGAGTTAATTCTTCATATCTTCAAGTATATACATGGTTATTACTTCTAATAGTGTTGCTTGTAATCATTGTAATAAATTATTCTGGATTTGGCCAATCAAAATTATTAAATGGTATAATGGTAATTGTAGTAATAGTGTTATTATATTATTTAGTAAATTATTTCTATAAAAATTAATTGGTAATTATTCTTTTTTCATATATTGAAAATATTCATTATATAAATTTATATCTAAAAGTATATTATATAATGAATACTAAAAATGGAATGCACATTCAAACAATGAATAATATAAAACAACTTCAAGATTTAGAAAAAAAGTTATATTCAAATTTAGAAACAGTATCTCAAAATGATAAACAACTATCCGCCCAAACAGATTTAATAAAACAAATTAATGATATTACTCAATCAAGAATAGGAATGTTTGAACAGTTAAAAACTATAAAAAATCTATTAAAATCCGAATTATCAGCTGAACAAGAAAGTTTAAAAGATAATATGGAGATGATTTCTCTCGTTGAAGGTGAACTAAATACCGCTAAAAAAAAATTAAACTTACATAAAACAGAGAATATTAATACATTAAGAATGACAGAAATTGACACATATTTTCAAAAAAAATATAGTGCTTATGCTTCAGTAATAAAATCTTTTATTATATTTTGTATTCCCATTATTATTGTTATTATGTTGAAAAAAAATCAAACTATTACTGTGCAAATGACAAATATTCTTTTAGCAGTAATAATTGTAGGTTGTTTAATTTATAATGGATTATCTTTATTAGATATATCTAATCGTGATAACATGAATTTTGATGAATATCGTTTTTCATCATCAGGTGCAACTAATGGTCCATCTCTTGTGGAATATGATGAGCAACAAATCGGATATCTTAATAATAGTCAAGAAATTAAAAATATGATAGGTGGTGATTTACAAGATTTAGGACAATGTATTGGATCTGAATGTTGTGGAAAAAATATGACATACAATAAAAAAAAAGAAATATGTGAACCTTCTAGTAAAAAAGAATCATTTGTATCCGGACAACCAGCGTTTTTAGGAGCTCCATATGGTGTAACTGAAACTCAACAAAAATTAATTATATATGAAAAAGAAAACCCTAATTATTATAGTTATAATTAATTCTCATGATATAATAATATGAGCAATACATCAGAATTAAATAATAAAATAGCATTAAATCAGGCTTTTTTAAATGCTGGATTGCCTGAAAATAAAATTAATTCTTTAATAAAAATGGTTGAAGAGAGATTAGTTTGTGATAGAGATTGTCAATTAAGAAAACAAGCTACTAATTTAAAAAATACATGGAATACATCTGTAAATAAAAAAAATGAATTACCTTATGAAATCAAAAATAATGAAAAAAAATATTATGAGTTTACAGAACAGGTTGGATTAAATGAACCAGGTACTTATCGAGAAATATTAAAAACTAGATATGAAAAAGATGCATCTGAAATGAAAACAAATGGTCTTCTTGATTTAAATAAATATAGAGCTGTTGTTGATAATAATCTAAATGATTATTATGTAGCAACAGACAGCGAGATTAAATTAAAAGAATTATTAACTATAAAAAATAAGGAAGATAAAGATATTCTTAATAAAATTGATAAATATGTTAAAACTACATATACTGATGAGAGAAGAATTCATTATGAGCTTGAATATTTAGATTCTTTAGATTGGTATAAAAATCTAATATTATTCATATATTATGGTATTTTAATAGCATATATTATCTTTGGTGGTTTTATAACTAATTATCATTATAAAAATTACAAAGTGTGGTTGTTTTTAATATTATATTTAATAGTGCCTTTTTTTTTATTATCAGTAAATGAAAAGATAGTTTTATGGTTTTATGAATTTAATAGAAATAGAGAAACTCAATTATAATCAATATGGTATTAATAATAATAATAATAATATAAAGTTTACCTAATATTATTATTTAAATTAATAATGGAAAGTTATACTATTGGTAATATACTAAATTCAAATGAAAAACTATGTGAAAAAATAAAATCCGTATCTGGTTGGGTTCGCACAGTGCGGGTATCTTCTTCAGAATTGGGTTTTTGCAATATAAATGATGGTTCAAATGTATCAGGTCTTCAAATTATTATTACAATGGATGATGTTAAAGACAAAAATGTATTCGATAATTTTTTCAAGGAAGTAAATACTGGAATGTACTTAACTTGTTGGGGAATTATTGTTGATTCTCCAGCAGATGGACAATTATATGAAATGCGCCTTACTAATTATAATGTTAATAAACATGTAGATGAAAATTATCCATTAATTAAATCAAAAATGAATATGGATACGCTACGTAATTTTATACATTTAAGAGGAAGAACTAATTCTTTTGGTAGTATTTTCAGAATTCGGTCTTCACTGATTAAAATTTTACATGATTATTATCATTCTTTAAATTATTTAAATTTAGATCCAAATATTATTACAACAAATGAATGTGAGGGAGGAGCCGGCGTTTTCCAGCTAACAGAAAATAATATCACAAATATTGATAAATTACCAAGAGATAAAAAATCTAATATTTATGATTGGAATAAAGACCATTTTTGCAAACCAGTATATTTAACTGTATCGTCTCAATTACAATTAGAAGCTATGGCTTGTTCATTAGGTAATGTATATACTATGAATAAAAGTTTTAGAAGTGAACATTCTTCTACAAGTAAACATGTATCAGAATTTACTCATTTAGAGATTGAAATAGTAAATAATACATTAGACGACCTAATGTGCGTAGCGGAATGTACAATTAAGTTTGTTATTAATGAATTAATGCAACGAAATATGGAAGATTTGGAAAACTTGAATAAATTTATTAGTAAAGGTTTAATCGATCGATTAAATAAAATTAAAGATTTAGAATTTAAACGAGTCACATATAATGATATTGTAAATATTATTAATATTGATATTAAAATGGATAATAAGATTACATTAGAAAAAATAGAATATGGCGATGACTTAAGTAGTATTCATGAAAACTACATTACACAAAAATATGATTGCCCTGTATTTATTACTCATTGGCCTAGTGAGATTAAAAGTTTTTATATGAAACAATGTAATGATGGAACATGTGAATCATTTGATTTATTAATGCCTTATGGTATTGGAGAATTAATTGGTGCATCACAAAGAGAAGACGATTATGTAAAATTATCCAAAATTATGGATGAAAAGAATATAAACTCTGAAAATATGGAATTTTATTTAGATCTACGCAAATATGGATCTTGTCCACACGGTGGGTTTGGAATGGGAGTTGATCGACTATTAATGTTAGTAACTGGAATGACAAATATTAAGGATGTTATACCATTCCCAGTTTTTTATAAAGGATGTAAATATTAGTATCAGTGAATAAGTAAAAATTGATATATTTAAATAATATAAATAATATAAAAATTATATGGCATTATATCCAAAAATTGATAATGAATCAATACTATTAGATATGGATTGTAAACGTTTATTAAAAAGGGTAAGTAGACAAAATATAATCTATGAAGTAATGTATAAAATAAAAAAAGAGAATATAGACAATACGATAGACAATACGATAGACAATACGATAGACAATACGATAGACAATACGATAGACAATACGATAGACAATACGATAGACAATACGATAGACAATACGATAGATAATACTAGTAGATCTTTCTATGAAAAAATATTAATGATATTAGCTTGTAATATCAAAGATTTATAATTTAATAATCAAATATTAAATTATATTATAAATTAAAAAATAAATAGTTATATTAATTATGGATACTGATATAGATAATTATAATATAGAAGATTTATATAAAATTTATAAGATTAGTGACCCTAAAAAAATAGATATTAATACTCTATATAATAAAACATTCACAATATTAAAAAAATTATCTAATAATAACGACATTCAAGAAAATGAAAGAAATAATTTACGCAGTTTTTTTTATAGTTCTTTTTATAAAATATGTGATATACATAAGTTAAATATTGAAGATTTTATGAGTAAAAATTTACATATTAATAGTGAAGGTGCTAATATTTTTAGTGAAAAAATACAAAAATCAATTGACAATATTAGTAAACCAGATGAAATGGAAAATCCGTACAATAAAAAAATAGTAGAATCTAAAGATTATCCAGGTTCATTGCCAGAACAATTATCTCATACATATAGTATTAATACTAATAATGATAAGTATGTGCGCGGCTTATTAAATCCATTGAAGAGAGAAACTGTTAAAAACATTTTTACAATAAGTAGCAAATTTAGAGATAATCTAAAATCTTCCACTACAGATTTTACAATTGATATTAATAATATATATCATAATGTTATTTCTCTAAAATTAGCATCTGTCGAATTAATGAATAGTTATTATCCATTCTCTCAATATTTAAATACCAATAGTTTTACAATTAATACATATTTATTTGATTCTAATAATACTATTAGTAATTATTACTCAAAAGAAATAATTATTTCTGAAGGTATACATAACACTACTTCAATTACGCAAGATATCAATGATATATTTTTAGCAGATACATCTTTATTATTTGTTGAATGCGACTATAATTTTCAAAAAGGTAAAATATATTTTTATATTAATCCAACAGCACCACCACCTCCTCCAGGATTTTCATATGGTTTTGATTTAGATTTTACAATTAGCAACGATCCACAGAGACCTTTATATTTAAATATGGGCTGGTTACTTGGATATAGAAAACCCCTATATTTATTTTTTAAAGACTATGTAAACACTTCTACAACAGTATTAGAAATCGGTTTTAATCCAGAAGCTCCAGCGGATTTTACTGGAACCAAATTCTTTCTACTAGAAATTGATGATTACAATAAAAATAATCCAGAAGTTTTTAAATATAATTTAGATTCAAAAACATCATTTAATGTTAATAATATAATTGCCAAAATTCCGAATACATCCAATACATTTTCTATAATTTTTGAAGACTCATCAGATAGAGTATTTAAAAATAGAAAATATTTTGGTCCTGTAAGAATTAGTAAATTACATATTCGATTGCTCGATGAAAATGGTAGAGTAATTAATTTAAATAATTCTGAAATAATTATTTCATTAGAAATAGAAACATTAGAAGTCCCATACAAAAATATGATTTATCAATAATTTTAGAACACTTGTGGATTTAATATTATCATTATAATATTTAATGCAATTCTCTCTTATTCTATTTTCTTCTTCTTCTTCTAAAATTACCATATTATCATTCCGTATATAATGGACATTTTCTTCAAGATCGAAAATTTTAGTATCGTGAGAAATTATTGGGATAATGCCTAATCCTAGTAACTCTGCTAATATAGTAACATCATGTTTTTCAACAAGAGCATATCTTGCTTCTGATATTTCATTTAGATAAGAAACGTATTTATCATCTTTCTCTTCAATAGTCTCATCTTTCTCTTCAATAGTCTCATCTTTCTCTTCAATAGTCTCATCTTTCTCTTCAATAGTCTCATCTTTCTCTTCAATAGTCTCATCATCGGCAATTAAATCATATGTTTTATTTACTACATGTCCTTTACTAAATTCATAATTAATGTCATCTCCATTATTTATCACTATCAAATCTATATTTTTTTCAACATCATGCTTTTCAACAAATTGTTCATATTTTTTTGGAAAACTAGAGTAATAACATAAAAATCTTGTAGGTTTTTTTAGTTTTTCTAATTCTGATATTAATGAATCATCATAGTTTGAAATAAAAATACCACTATATTTTGTAATATTATTATTTAACCATATATGTGAAGGTTTATCGGTAATCATATAATTACCAATTGTAAAATAGTCAATTTTTGCTACCTCTATATTTACATAATCACTATTATTTGACATAAGTTCAAATAAATCGTATAATCCAGATACATCGTTTTCTCTATTCCATATAGATACACCATGTTTATCAGGTACTACTAATGTTATTTTTGTTTTGCACATTTTTAGATTTATAATATTCATGTAAATTACATTTCTATTGACAATTATATTCAATAATATTTTATTAACACTTTGAATATTTTTATCTACAGAATTGACTCTTAAATTAATAAAAGATATTGGATTATCATTTAGATTTAAATTTTTCATATTAATATCTTTTATACTTATTGAATTCGAAAAAGCAAAAAAATCTTCTGTTCCAATAGATGTATTATTATCAATAAAATCATCTAGCATACACTCATTTGCTATAAATTCTGGTATTTTTGCATATATATCAACACATTGTTTATTCATATCATCTATAATATCTTTATCCAGTTCTTTTAAATCTAATTCTAGAATATTTTTACCATCTAGTCTTTCTTTAAAATAATTTATAATTATTCCAATATGCTCAATATTATTTATATATAATAGTTCAAATAAATATTTTGTATGGTTCATTTCATCTGTGCATTCAAATTCTTTTTTTATAAAACCAATACCGTTCGTTTTTATTTTTTCAGATATAGTAAAACTATTAAGCATAATTAAATTGCTATTAATGAATAAACATTCACCATAATTTTCAACTACATTTTTTATGCTATTAATAAATAATTTCATATATGAAACATTACTTATTTTATGATCAATAATAATATTATATTTTATATTAAAAGTAAATAATTTTGGGAATGATTCTAATTTATTTTTTGTATTCTCATCACAATAAATATGACATGTAGTAAATGATGAATTATATAATTCCATAGATAAAAGTAAACCCAATAAATGTTGCCAATCATCTTTTACTTCTTGTATTAAACACGCATTTACCATATTTTATATTTTATAATAATATAAAAATTTTATATTATTATAAAAATTAATTACTTTTTTATAACAATCTATAATAGATAATAAATATGCCTAAAAGAATAAACAACAGGTCATATATTAGTAATATAGAGTTGGAATATGATAATACTGGTCATTTTTATTGCAATACAAGACGAAATAATAAAATGCGAAAAACAATTAATGATATATATAATACAGTTGAAAATAAACTTATTAATGATGAATATGTTTATAAAAATAACGCATCCAAAAATTTATCAGATGTTTGTCTTGATCAAATAATTAATCAACAAGCTGATATAGTAAGTAAACAATTCAGTGAAAAAATAAAAACTGTAGCTAATAAATCAATTGATTATGCTAATGATATTATTGTTTCTAGTATTAATTGTGATACTGATACTGATACCGATATTGATTTAGCATATAATTATCTAAAAGATAATAACATTATCACACAGGAATTTAATGCTAATGTTTCTGAAATGATTGATGAAATAAAAGTATTAATTCCTAAACAATGTAATAATAGTAATTATGATTTTGTTTTAACCGAAGAACAATTATGTGCTTTATATAATAATTTTATTAAACCATATAATGAAGATGGACCATGTACATTACCACCATTAAATATTTTTAATATTGTCTACTCTACAATTAAAAACTTGATTGATAATGGTAATGAATCAAATATAGTATTGAAAATTTTTAGAGATACATTAAGTATATTATTGGAATGTCGCAATACATATTATGAAAATCTCCGAACATCTAATGAAAATAAAACTGTAAGAGCAAACTATATAGATAGTATTAATATTATTAGAGAGTTAAAAGCTGAATTAGCTATATGTAAAGGTGTTGATGTTGACGACTTCACATTAACTGGTGGTATAGGTATTAAAATTAATAAACCCAAGAATCTTATATATTCACAAGCTATTCTTAATATCAATATGGCTTGGTATATTTATTTACATAATACTGGTGAAATAAATGCAAGTAAATATTCATCAACTATAGAATATGTTAAAACATTAGGAACTAAAGAAGAAGCTTATAATACTTTAGTAATACTTCTAGATGAGAAATTCACAGAAATTGAAGATATAATTGATGGTAATAGTGGTAATACTGGTAATAATGGTAATACTGGTAATAATGGTAATACTGGTAATAATGGTAATAATGGTAATACTGGTAATAATGGTAATAATGGTAACTCAACGCCTCATTGTCCAATAAATCTGAATAATGTTTTAATATTAAATGGATCCATTGGTATATCTATAAAAACTGATATGATTGCTAATATTTGTAATTATCCTTCTATATGTGATAATATTTGCGATAATGATAATACATGTGATAATATATGTGATAATACATGCGATACTATTGAAAATTGCGAATGGCGTATTCCTACTTTAGGAGTTTTAGTGTTAGGGGGAGGTATAAGTATTCTAACTAAAAATAATCTTCGCGTTAATATCAATGATATTTGTAATTAAAAAGTATCTTAATTTAAAAAATTTAATATTTTAGTATATGTAAAATATTTCATAATTTTTATTTCTGTGTTTATTTTTATATAATTATACATTATAAAATGTCGGTGTTACAGTTATCCGGAAGTCTTACAGTCACCAAATCACTTGTAAATGATGTTGGTGAACTTTTAAAAGATAAACAAGTACAGTTTGAGCTTGTAACAGCAGAGCGTGAAACCAACTACCTAGCTGGCTCGTTCGCTTTCTATATTCAGGTCGCTGATGACATGAATAATAGAATCCAATATTTCCCATCGGAACTTGGAAGTGGTAACGATGATGCTTACTCGTTCTCGGGACTTAATGTCAATAATACTAACGCTAAATTCCCAGAATTACACTTACCCGCGCATGAAAACAAACTCATTGAAGCTGGAGTAATTGATGCGGTTGATAGAGATGGTAATTCGAGAGGTCTATTCCCTGTTTCATTAACACTTTCGGTAAGTGACCAGGGTGTTCTTTCTTCATCAATCGCCATATCGGGAAGTGATGCTCAAGCTAACGTTGTAGATAGCAATCTTTTAGCGCAGGTTGCCTACTGGCCTATCAACGGTGCGGAAGCGCCTGTTGTAGATTCGAATACTGCTGATAACCTCACACAGCCAGTTTCGGCCGGTGAAATGACTTCACATTTCTCGGCACAGTTAAGCACCATCAACAATTTCTACAATGGTGTCAACCTAATCCAGTCGTGGGAACTTAATCTCACATCAATTGCTCAATCCACAACTAATGAAATCGCGAACTATGCGCGTGCATCTGGAAATACTGGATCAAAAGATGTTTTCAATATTGGAGAAAAAATTGTTGCGAGGGATCCCCAGCCATACGAAATTAAAATTAAAGACTATAAAGGAATTGAACACGTAGTAGTAAGTGAAAATGTATATGGTGTAGTTGTTCACAGAAAACCTGAATAGATTTACAAAAGATAACAATTATAATAAAAATATAATCAAATCATAATAATATTATCTATAATATTATTATTAATAATATTATAGCATTATATAGAGATAATATTTTAGTTAATTAGAATTAAAATTTATTGATTTAATTATTTATTATGCTATTATAAATGACAGATCAGTTTTCAATAGAATCTTTCACAGCGAGTCATAGTGTTTTATATTTAAGTGATTCATATCAAAAAGTAAATGTTACTTTTACTGCAACGATAAATGATGCTAGATGGGACCCAAATTCAAATGCTCCACAAAACATTTATTTAGCTGAAATAAATAATACATATACTTGGAGCGAAGCATATTCTTATTCCACATATAACTTGGCCAAGGATAATGCCTCAAAACAAAATGTAGTAATTGATTCAAATAATTTAGGAACTACTAATTATAGTATCCCAGGAACAACACATATAACTGGAAATAATACAATTTATACTTGGACAAAAACCTACAATATTTCAAATTTTAGTATAGGCAGTACAACTGATAATCTCACTGTATCAGTTAGTGACGAAAATAATAATACACATACTAAAACCATTGATATTATTATCATCAAAATTGCAACCGCGTTTAGATTAGATGGTTCTTTAAGTATTCATAAATCAGCATTGAATGATGTTACTAATTTATTAGATACCTCGGTACAGTTTGAGCTTGAAACCGCAGAACGTGATAAATCAACAGGTTCATTATCATACAATTACTATATTCAGGCTAAATATAATTTAAACAAAGAAATTACTTATACACCATCTAATACAACTGATAATTTAGATGATGCTTATATGTTTAATGGGGTTACAATAACAAACGTTAATGCTATTGATGCTACTCTTAATTTACCTACTGCAGATGATATTTCTATAAATGCTGGTTTAATTGACGCGTTAGATCGTGATAATAATAGTATTGGTAATTTCCCAGTAACTTTATTATTAAGTGTAAATAATATTGGTACTTTATCAGGATCTATATCTATAAGTGGTGATAACGTTATACCAAATGTTGTAGATAGTAATTTACTTGCACAATATGCATATTGGCCAATTAATTCATTTACTTTACCATCAGTTAATAGTAATACAGCAGACAATTTAGTACCATTATCATCTTCGAATTTATCATCGCACTTTTCTGGAGAATTAGATACTATTTTAAATTATTATCAAAATGTAAATCTAATTAAATCATGGACTATATTTTTAAATAATATTGACTCTACATCAGATAATGCTTTGGCTAAACACGCTCGTAATATTGGAAATACTGGAACAAAATACGTTTTCTCTGAAGGAGATAAAGTTGTCGCGTCTTTACCCCAAACATATGAAATCACAGTTAATGATTATCAAGGAAATAAACGTATAATTGTAAATAATAATAATGTATATGGTGTAATTGTTCATAGTAATTTATAATAATTTTAATTATTGAATTATTACATTAGTAGTATAGTAAAATAATATTTTTAGATATAAATCATAAAATATTATTAACTAAATGTTGGCGCATTGTCATGATGAGTTATAATTGCGTGTATATTTGTATTACTTATTAATGAAACATTATTACCATCCAAATTTTTTATTTCAACAAAGTATGGATATGCAGTTTCTATTATTACTTGCTCACCATTACTAAATATATTTTTATCGCGTTTATTATTATCAGTAGCATATTGTGTTATTATATTATTATTAGATATTGGTATATTTTTTATATAAATGTTCCAAGATTCTAAAATATTTTGACTATACATTTCTTCTAAAGTAGTAATTTGAGATGAATATTCTTGTCTTATATCATTTTTATTTATTGTTTTTGATAAAACATCAGGTGAATTTTTATCTATAATTGGTATATCAGTATATGACATATATATTGATTGTGCTAATTTATTATCATCTTCAATAACACATGTTATATCATTACCGATAATATTTGATGAACAAGACATTTTACCATTTTTATCAGCATTAATATTTAATTCTAAAGTAAATGTATCTAATAGATTTCCATTATAGTCATTAACATCAATATTACCACCAGACAATTTAATTGTATTAGATGGTAAATAATAATTGATATTATATTCACTATTTGTATGTGAAATATTACCGCCAATTAACCCCCATATATTATTTTCAGCATCATAAATAATATTATTATTTATATTGGCAGTAACTTCAATATAATACATTGAAGAATTTGTAACATAATTTATTTCTATAACATTTATCGTTACTAATAATGACGCTACTGTGATATTATTTTCTAAATCTTTAACTGTTAAGACTAATTCTTCATTTTGCTTCCCATAACTATAATTTGAATATGCAAATAATTGTTTCCATGTATAAACACCATCTATAATACCTATAAATGTTGCACCTGGTATATCATATTCAACTACTCCAACATTATCATTTATTTCTGCGCTTATAATTACTTCTTCACTTTGATGATTTTCTGTTAAATTTACATTTTTATAATTACTACTATAAGACAATATTGATGGTGCATCTTCATCTACTTTTTTTATACTAATAACTATATTTTGTTGTCGAATATTACCATTAAAATCTATAGCAGTCAATATTATATTATCATTCATGGTTCCATAATTACTTGTATTGTAGTTGTATTGTTTACTCCAAGAATAATTTATACCATCTTGATTAATAAGTGTAGCATTTGGAATATTAACAGAATTAATTAAAGCATTATCAGTTACTTTAGCAAATAAAAAAATTTCTGCGGTCATATGTTGTCTATCTAATACTATATTGTTAATGTTTGAAGTAAAAGATATGATATCTGGAGCTATATCATCAACTTTATTTATTTCTATAGATATATCTTTAATAATTGTATCATTCGATTCATCGTCTAATATTACTGAAAATGTTTCATTTGTTGATCCATACTGATAATTATTGTATGAATAATATTTTTTCCATGTATATATTGTTTCTCTCCCATTAACTATAACATTTCCAGGAATACTATATAATATTGTATTTGGATCATTATTTATTATGCTAGTTATTGTAATGCTTTGAGAATATTTATTATTTTCAAAACTATATGTTCCGTAACTATATCCTTTTATCCACGAATCGTCATTATTATACTCGCTTAACTGTAAAACTCCGTCTTTTATATCTGTTATTCGCTCATCATTAACTGTTAATGTTATTGTTAATGTTACAATATTATTTTTATTATTAGAAGATAAATATATACTATCATAATTCATAGATAAATTTTTTATTGATAAACTCATACGAATATATTAATATATTATTTATATATTAAGTATTTAAACCATTCTATTATCAAATAAAAAATTACATAATTTTTTATAATTTTTTATTATTTTTAATAAAATAATATTTTTAATAAAATAATATTTATAATATTTTACTCAAGAATATCATCTTTATCACTATTATCGTCTACAACATCATCATCATAATTAATTACAATATTATTCCATTTACCATTATATTTACCATATCTTTTATCCATAAAATCATTTAATTCACGAGCTTTTGGTAAATTGCGACCATAATTAATTGTATACCATTGTCTAAATGTTTCCCATAATTCAGTCTTCTTAATCTTGCCACCTTTTGATTTCATAACTTTTTCTTTTGTAAATTCAGTTAAATAATCCTGACCTTCACGATATTGATCGCTACTACTTAAAACAATCTTACAATCTTTAACAATGCCATTGTTTTTGTATACTTTTTCAACTAATATTGACATCAAAATCGGTGCCCATTTCTCAAACTTTTCATCAATACGCTTATCAATATCATATTGATATGGGTAATCAGCTTTTGGAAATTTTTCTTCATCTCCATAAGGATTCTCTAAAAATTTCGATATAAAATCACAAACCCGGATTCTACGCCATGTACCATCATCATTACTTTTAATATCAAATAATGTATTTGTACAAACTACTAATTTAAATTGTGGAATAAATGTTACACTTTCCTTAAATAAAGCTCGGGCTTGAATTGGATCACCACCAGTAATCTCTTTCATAATACCTTCATTAATTTTATCACCTTTAGTAGGCTCCTGCATAACAGCATACCGAACCCCCATTAGTTGAACTATTTCAGATGAAGTTGCACCAATATTATTTCTTTTTTGTGTAACTAATGTGATTGGAACGCTTGCTTTATAATCACCCATTGCTTTACTCATTAAATCTACTAATTTTGATTTTCCGTTTCTACCAGAACCAGTATATATATTAAATGTTTGATTATCATTAGTTCCAATAAGACACGATGCTAAATGTTGCCACATATATTCTCTTAATTCTGTATTTGGGAATAATTGATTAATAAACTCTTTAATTTCTTCAGCTAGTTTATGGTCTTTCTCTGTAAACTTACAATACGGAATATAATCAATATTTGTACATTTTGAAATATAATCTTCAGGATGCCCAGTTCTATGTGTATTATTTTTAAAATCAATAATATAATTATTAAAACACAATAAATACGGATTCTGATCTACTTTATTTAAGAAGTCTTTATCATAGAATAATTCTTTCGCTTCTCTCATAATATTATTCTTCCAAGTTGTTTTCTTTAATAGGTTACAAATATCTCCAATCTTTTGAACTCTTTTTCTTTGAGGTTCATAATTATCATCACTTTGATCAATTTTTGGTAATTCTATACTAACAATATCATGCGATTTTTTTAGATATAAATCATGCATTTTTTTTGATATAATGATTCGAAGTGTATTTCCAGAATCAATTTCAAACCATCTGTGATTTACATATTCATACCAAATATTATTTTTTACACTAACACATACAAATTGATCCTTGCACATTTGATATAAAACCTGTGCAAAGTCCCATTCAGTAGCATTATTAATTGTTAATTCCATAAAGAAACCAACTGTTTGACTTCTAACCTTTTTATATTCTTTCAAATTATCTATTTTTGCCCAATACATAATCGATCTAGATGTTAATCCATCAATATTATTTGATTCGAAACTATTCCAATATTCAACGCAATCATCTATATCATTCCATTTAAAGTCTTTCGATTGACTACAAAATTTTATCCAAGTTAGAAATAATTTTTCATTTGTATTTTTTAATGCCCAACCAACACGAATCCATTTATTGTAAGAACCAGGACCCCAATATGATTCGGGTAGAATCATCACAAAATCATGGGTCTCTTTTAATTCATATTCCATTGGATTTGTCTCAAAATCTATAAATTGATTTGTAATTAATTGATCTAATTTTTCAGAACTTGTAATATCTTTATAATTAAAAGAATTATATTCTTTTATAATTAATTTTGATGCCAATCTTGGTTTCTTTTTATTTAAATAATTTTCTTTTAATTTATCATAAACTTCTTTTACACTATTATTAATAGTAAATTCTGGGAATACACTACATCTTGCTGATAATTTGTGAATATTTTCTTTTGTATTGAATTTTAATATATCATATTCTTGCAATTCCCAATCTTCATCGCTTTGTTTCCATATAATTTTGAAATGATGTTTAATCATATAAGCCTGACAATTTGGTTTTCTAGAACCATACATCTGCCAATTTACATTTCCTTTCATTACACCATCATCCACTAATTCATCCGCTGAATTAGTTAAAGGTAAATCATCCCACATTTCTTTTAATTCAAACATTATCTTATCCCTCAATAGTACGTGAGCTGCTTTATGTGCTGCGATTCCAAAAATCATATGAATACCGTCTTTTGTTTTTGTATCTAAAACGCACACATCATTTTTTTCCATAATAAAGATTTCAATTTCATCATTATCATTAAATTTAAAAATATCAGATATTTTATTAGCAATTAGCATCATACCATCTATAATATGATTTTTATTATGTTGTTTTTTTGTAATTGTATTTTCATAGCGCATATCTATATCTATAACTATTGGAGCCTTATCAACAAACTGTTTTTCAGTTAAATATTCTTTTTTATGATTTTCAAAAACATGTGCGTAATATTTTTCTAAAAATTTTTTATTATCTAAAATATTGTATAATCCTCCAGATATTTTCATTTCCTTATCTCCTATTCTTGTATGAGTATGCTGTTGCCCTTTTGATGCATAATTTAATCTTAAATAATCTTCTAAATTTGGAGAATTAGACATTTTGTGTATAATATTACAGATATTTTTATGTCAATTTTTTTTATAGACAATTTAAAAATAAATTTTTATCAATATATATATCTTATTATGACAACACATATCAGTAGAGAAACTGTTCAAAGATTAATCAGTGACATTAAAACAATAAAAAAAAATCCATTACATAATAATGGAATTTATTACGAACATGACGAAACAGATATGTTGCTTGGGTATGCATTAATAATTGGTCCACAAGATACACCCTACGCATATGGTAATTTTTTATTCAAATTTATTTTTCCTAATGATTATCCACATAATCCACCACAGGTTATTTATTGTACAAATGATGGTAAAATGCGGTTCAATCCAAATTTGTATACTAATGGTAAGGTCTGTGTATCTGTATTAAATACTTGGAGAGGAGAACAATGGACCGGTTGTCAAACAATTTCATCTATACTATTAACATTATGTTCATTACTAAATGAAAATCCTTTAACTAATGAACCAGGTATTTCTATTAAACATTCTGATAATATTAATTATAATAAAATTGTCAGATATAATACAATTATGGTTTCGATATTAAAAATTATATCAAAGGAATATCTACATCCATGTTTTGATGTATTTAATGATGTTATTATAGAAAATTATATTAAAAATTATGAAAATATTGTAAATATTATTCATAATCAAAAAAGTGAATTATTACAAACTACTATTTATAATTTAAGTTATAATTGCAACTATAAAATACTATTAGAATTATTAGAAAAACATTATATTTCATTAAAAAATAATTCTACTAAAAATTGAATTAAATATTTTATTATTATATATTAATATAACTTAATAATATGCATTTCTGCACTAAATGTGATAATATGTACTATATGCGCCTTTCTGAAGCTGATTCAGATAAATTAATTTATTATTGTAGAAACTGTGGGCATGAAGATAATATGATGACCGGTGAAAATATTTGTATCACTAATTCACAATTAATTAAAAATGATCAAAAATATAAATATATTATTAACAAATATACTAAATTAGATCCTACTTTACCTAGAACTAACGCAATCAAATGTCCAAATCAATCTTGTAAGAGTAATCATGAAGATTCTAATATTGATAAAGAAATTATATATATTAGATATGATGATTCCAATGTTAAATATGTTTATGTTTGCAGTGTATGTGAATTTATTTGGAAAATTGATAATAAAAATTAATTTAAATAATTAATACAAAAAATTGATTATTTAAAGTTTCTTTATTTAATATAAATAATAATGAGTGATATTGAAGATTCCGATAATGAAGGTTCTACAAAATATGAAAGTGACAAAGAAGAATCTGAACCGATTATTTTTAATAAACAACCGTTACCAATTGATTCTGATCAAGATGATTCAGATAATGATTTAGGTGATGATGATGAACTAGAACAACCAAATACATCCGAAAATATAACTTCTATAAAAGAAAGTACTACTAGTAATGATTACAATTTTAATGATGAATATAATAATATTAGTCCGATTAATTCAGATATTGATAGTGATGATGAAGATTATTTACAAAAATTCGATAATGAAAATAAAAAATCGTATATTCAAGAAATTCACCCCGAATGTATAATTGACAATTTACACACTGTAGAAATGTATTCAATAATTAAAAGAAACGATAAAGGTGTTATTGATGATGAATATCATAAGTCTATTCCATTTTTAACAAAATATGAGAAAACTAGAATTTTAGGACAAAGAGCTCAACAGATTAATAGTGGTTCTGAACCTTTTGTAGATGTTCCAGAAAATATTATTGATGGATATCTCGTCGCAGAAATTGAATTAGCGCAAAAAAAAATACCATTTATTATTCGTCGTCCGATGCCTAATAATACATTTGAATATTGGAAAGTAAATGATTTAGAATTAATTTAAATTTTTAGAATTAATAAAGCATTCTAATTCTTGTAATTGATTTTGTGTATTTACACCCATTATTTCGTATTGTTTATCTTGTGTAATTGTATATATAGTTATTTTTTCTAATTCGTGTTTTTTAATTATCTCTATTATGTCTGTTAAATAGTATTCTTTTTGAGAATTATTATTTGTAATATACTGCAAATATTTGCATAAATATATTTGATTTATAATATAAATTCCAGCATTTATATTCTTTACTAATCTCTCTTCTTCAGTGCAATCTTTTTCTTCAATAATTTTATAAAAATTATTATTTTTTTCGATTATTCTACCATAACCATGTGGATTATCAAGTAAACAACCGATTATAGACACATTTGATTTCTCATTTATCATTTTGTTTAACATCTCTACAATAGTATTTTTTGAAATCAAAGGCACATCCCCAGATAATATTAATATATTATCTATTGTATCCCCATCTCTATTTTTATCATACTTTATATTTAACAATTTATTTCTACAACATTGAATCGCATGTCCAGTACCTTGAGGTGTATGCTGTTCAATATATTCTATATCTCCTTCATAATCTATATTTGATTCATCTATAGTTTTTGAAATAATATCTTTATATTTACCAACTACTATAAATATTCTTTTTGGATCTATACCAATTACGGTTTTTATGATTCTTACGATCATTGGTTCATTATTAATTTTATGTAATACTTTTGGTAAATCACTATTCATTCTTTTCCCTAAACCACCAGCCATTATAATAACACTAACTTCATGCATCATAAATAAATATATAAATTATAAATATATAAAAATAAAACTATATTTTATTTTTATAGAGAATGTCTTTATCCAATCTTAATAAAGAAACTATTAATAACTTATTTACAATGATTACTATAAATGAAAAAACAAACGTAAATCATAATTTAATAAATAATATAAAAAAAGATTCTATTACATTTGCGCAATTAAGTATATTATATAATCAGATGGAAAATCTCAAACTCGAAGCTAACAAAATAATACAAAATCATTATGAAACTAATGAGATTAATAATATACATTGTAATTTTAAAAAAGTTCCTGGTACAATATATCATCTTTATAAAAAAAACTCTAAATATATTTTATCATTAGTTGAACCTGAAGAAAAAAATAATATAATATTTGATGAATATTATTCATCATATTTATATGATTATGATTTATCATTTAAGAAAATTACTTAATAAAATTAACATTTCCATCTATTACCACAATTAATACAAGTTACAAAAGTTGTCATAGGTTCATCTGCTGAACGAGTCTGTAGCTGATAATAGCTACATTCTTTAGATTTACATTTCCAACATGTAAAATTATCGGTCGAAGCTTCAATCTTTGGGGTATATTTATTTGCCTCTTTAATTTCTTGAAGTTCAATTAATAACTTCCATCTATCAGGAATCATTTCTTGATGCGTCATATAAGCCAATGTATGCGCCTTAATTTCTTTATTTTTTAAAATATTCATTAAAGGTTCGTGTTGTAAATTAATATAAATAGTTTTTAATCTATCTAAATAAATTTGTGTAAAATATATGTTTTCCCATTTCTTTACAATCTTCTTTTTTGTAGCTGTTTCTAGCGAATAATTATATATACCCTTTTCTAAATTTTCTACAATATTTCTATTATTAATTTTTTTATTTAATTTGTCGCGAATATTTTCTCTAAACACATTTGCATCTTTAATTCTATACATAATTATTAATATTAATAATTATAATAATATATATTTATTTCAATTTTACTAATAAATATATATTTATTTTTCATAATCATATTCCTCTGATTGTAATTCCGAATCATAAATTGCAATGCTTTCATTAGAACTTTTACTATCTTCATCTTCATCTTCATCTTCATGCTCATCTTCACTATCTTCATTATATTCTGAATCATCACTAAACATTTCTCTATGTGTTTTATTTGTATCATTGTCTAAATTTTTTTTTAATATTTCTAGAACTTCACTCCACATATCATATGACATATTTTTTACAACAGCATTTAATTTACAAATTACAAGACATGATCCATATACTTGACATTTACCATTTAACATACTAAAATCAAATGTATTTTTACTACTATTATCACCTTTATTTCTACCCCATACTTCTAATATATAATTATCACCTTTATAGTTAACGTCTTTCGTAAATAATATACCAAAATCGTTGTCTTTTTTAAATCCACATTTTTTAAATAGAATCTTTTCTTCGAAATTTTTATCCTTAATACATTTATGCGAACCGTCTTTTTTAATATTAATATATTCTGTCATTTATTAGCCAACTTAATCTTTATATTAATAATCGGTTTAAATAGTTTTAAATAATATATAATGTTGAAATGAAATTATACTGTTTAGACATATCATTTAATGAAATAAAAATAAATGATATTTATAAACATTTAATTTTTTCCAAAGAATATAAATTAATAATTTCCGAGTCTGGAATGTATAAAATAACTAATTATAATTTATGTAAAATTGTCCCCTGTGATAATATAACATCTAGATTTAATATTAAATTTAATAATAAAGATTATGAATTTATTTGTGATAAAAGTAAATATAATATTCAATACAATATATCACAAATTCCATATAACCACATCGAATTAAATATTCAAGAAAAAGAATACAAAATTAATAATAAATCATTATTAAGTCTAATAATATTATATATTAATAATTCTATTCATGATATTTATTTTATTACTAAAGATAATATCAATTTAAGCGAAATTAATGATGATATCATTACGTTTTTATCATTAATAAAGAATATTTAATAATAATAATATTATGTTTAATAATTATATTTTATGGGTGATCGTTTCTTTGATATTAATTCGATTAGTTCATTATCTATATTCGTATTTTATAGACACTTTAACAGTTCCTAAAATTAAAGATTTAGTAATTAAACCTACGCAGGAATATAAAGATATACAAAAAATTATACAGAGTAATAATAATATTATTAATATTAATAACCAAAACTCGGATGATACTACTAATATTGACAGTTTAGTAACAAAAGATACTCAAAAGACTATGAAAAATGAATTAAAGAATTTTTTTAATGAGTTGAGTTATACTAATATCAATAAATCCAATACTGAAAATAGTTATTCTAATTATTAATATTTTATAAATACAGATTAAAGATATATACATTAAATATATATACATTTAATCTATGAATAATAAATATGATATAATTAAAAATTTTCCAGATATTAAACTTTCCTACGATAATAATTTACATAGGAAAGTTTACTGCGATATTTATTTATCTATTCCAAAAGGTACTAAATCATTTTTATGGTTTACATATGAAAATAAAAATAACGTATGTTATTTACTTCAACTTAATAAGTACAATCAGATTGATAATGTTAAACAATATGTTGTGTGTTTTGATGATTGTTTATCGTATAATACAATCATATATGGAACTCATTTTATATTAAATAATGTAAATCATTTTACTTGTGAGGATATTATGTTTAGTAAAGGCAATAATATTACCGACTTTTCATTTAGTGAAAAATTAGAATCATTATATGATATTTTTACTAATCATATTAAACAAATTTATAACACTAAAAAATCATTATTAATTGGCTTTCCTATTATGTCATCTAACCAGAAAACCATTTTTTCATCTATTAGTTTATCATATTATTATGTTAATCATATTCAGTTTAGGAATATGAATGATAATTATCCTATCGGTATTATTAATAATAATAATCAGCCTGTTAAAGAATGTATTTTTAAAATCAAGGCAAATATTAATGATGATATATATGAACTCTATTGTAATAATAATAGATTCTATGGTTATGCATTAATTAATTCATTTAAACTTAGCGTTAAAATGAACTCGTTATTTAGAAAAATTAAAGAGAATATAAATCTTGATACTCTTGAAGAAAGTGATACAGATGAAGAATTTGAAAATACCGATAATGATAAATATGTTAATTTAAATAAAGATGTTTATATGAATTGTTCATATAACAAAAAATTTAAAAAATGGATCCCTATTGATAGTGTAAAAAACACAAAATTATTAAATTATAATCTTATTCAAATGATAGAAAAAAATATAACATAATATATATACATAATGTCTGCTGGATTATACCATGGACCTAGCCCACATATTATTTCACCGTACGCTAATGTTACTGCGAAACATAATCCAATGTCATTTGGTTCAAATACTGGCGCCGTTAGAGGATATACTGGTCCACCAAATTCTCCACTAGCTGCTTCCGCATCTGGTACATTACCACCTAAAGTTACCTATCATGGTGGTAAAAAACTTGTTCATGGTTCTAATGGTTATGGAATGGCATTAAAACCATCAACAGTTGAACAACAACTCCCATATAGTTCAATGTATGCACCAATTGTTCCTCGCGGATATGAAGAGATGCATAGACCACTTGGTATGGGTGCTGGTAATGAAATAATTCCTGGTAACCTTTATGCACCACCTTCATTTTTTAAAGGTGGAAATAACCGTAATACATTACCAATACCAAGTGGATCCGAATATTATTCAGTTGATATTCCAAAAGGTACTGATTTATCTGTCTATGCTGGTTCAGGATACCCACCTTTTAAAGGAGATCTATCACATGGAAATTGCAATCATAAATCACAATTAATTGGTGGAAGAAAAACTAAACGTGTTCATTCTAAAAAACATCATTCTAAAAAACATCATTCTAAAAAACATCATTCTAAAAAACATCATTCTAAAAAACATAAACGTGGTGGGAGAAACTATAAGAACTGCAAATATAGACAATTTATTGGTGGTGGTAATATAGACTTTGATAATAAATTAATTGGGTCCGGTCAGTATGGTGGGTTTATACAAAACCCACCTAGAACCGGTAATTGTCAATTAAAACAAGCTATGCATTTAGCAAACCAAGATGTTCCTACTTCTATAAAACAGGCATCAACTACTAATAATGGTAGATATTATAATTATGCTAGACAAAGTAATGGTGGTAAAGGGAAAAAAAGTAATAAAAAAAGTAATAGAAAAAAAACTAAAAAACAATATGGTGGTATATTAGCTGGGTCCAGTGGTAACCCATTATTTAAATCTCCATATCAATTAATGTATGGTCCTACTAGCACTCCGAAATTAACTTCGTGTGATAAAATAGCGGCTCAATCTGTTATACCAGCTGCTTACAATTCACAGTAAACAAACCTATAGATTCAATTTAATTAAACATTTTTTAGCCTGCACTTTTTTATTATCATTTTTTATTAGTGTTGACCAGTCATCGTTTTTATAATCTTTTGTATATATTACTTTATAATTATTTTTAAAATAATATGTTTTCCTTTTTTCCCATTGTTTTTTAAACAATTCTTGTGAATCTACAATATCAATAACTAATGGCTGTTCATGTTTTACTCGCAGAATTCTACCCACGGATTGTTCAATATCTGTTTTTGGTGTGGCTAAAACTACCGTTGTTAAAGTCTTAATATCTAGGCCTTCAGCCGCCATAGCATATGTTGCTATTATTACTTGCTTACTCTCACTATTTTTTAATGCATCTTGTTTCATTCCACCCAAATAATAGCCTACACTGCATATATTACGATGTTCTATTGCTTTGTATAAATATGTCAGTAAATTTTTATACTGGGCTAATACAATAATTTGTTGTTTGTCATTAATTTCTAGCTCTTTTTTTATAATCTCAAGAATTAATTCACTACGAGCGTTAAATGAACATAACTTACTCATCATAGTACTATATTTAACATTTCCTCTAAAATCATATTCTACTGTATTAAATTCAT
>Ga0228664_1000243_pt1 | contig 34916 bp, 29 predicted proteins | sample 78DmetaG_FD_183029 | JGI IMG/M metagenome (GOLD analysis project Ga0228664, IMG submission 183029) | Seawater microbial communities from Monterey Bay, California, United States - 78D | ecosystem: Environmental > Aquatic > Marine > Coastal | place: USA: California | collected 2016-09-26 | reverse complement strand
CCTGAACATGCCCGGCATGCACGGCCTGGGCGGGCTGATGAACCTGCGCAACGAGGCGCCAACCATCCCGGTGGTGATCGTCTCTGCCGAGCAGGACAAGCAGATCGTGCTGCAGGCCATCACCTACGGCGCAGTGGGTTTCATCACCAAGTCCTCGCCGCGGGCGCAGATGACCGAGGCCATCGCGCAGATTCTCGACGGCAACGTCTACCTGCCCCCGGACATCATCCGCTCACAGAAGAGCGGCGGCCATCGCCACCACCCCGACCACCACAGCATCTCGCCGGAACTGCTGCAGGCCCTGACGCGCAAGCAGCTGCTGGTGCTCGAGCGGATGACCAAGGGCGAGTCGAACAAGCAGATCGCCTACAGCCTGGATATCGCCGAAACCACGGTCAAAGCGCACGTCTCAGCCATCCTGCGCAAGCTCAACGTGCACAACCGTGTGCAGGCCATTCTCTCGGCTGGCGATATCGATTTCGCGTCCTATCTGCGGCGCTAGCTCCCGATAGGTTAACTTTCATTCCCGCGCAGGCGGGAAGCCAGAACCCGAGAAGCACCTGGGCTCCCGCCTTCGCGGGAGTGACGAACGAGGTTGTCCTGACTCCCGTCATCAACCCGTGCTAAAACGGCGGCCTCACCGATTGGAGCCCAGCATGCACATCCGCCCCTTCCGGCTCGCTGACGAAGCCGCCGTCGTCGATCTCTGGCAACGCTGCGACCTGACTCGCCCGTGGAACGACCCGCACAAGGACATCCAGCGCAAGCTGCAGGTGCAGCCCGAGCTATTTCTGGTGGGTGAGATCGACGGCAAGCTGGTGGCCTCGGCCATGGCCGGCTACGAGGGCCATCGCGGCTGGGTCAACTACCTGGCTGTGTGCCCGGAGCAACGCCAACAGGGCTTGGCCCGTCAGTTGATGGCGTATATCGAAGAACAGTTGCTGGCGCTGGGCTGCCCCAAACTCAGCCTCCAGGTGCGCGACACCAACGCGGCGGCATTGGCCTTCTACGAGCGGCTCGGCTACAAGGTCGATGCATCCGTCAGCCTGGGTAAACGCCTGATCGCGGATGATTGACGAGGTGCCCGTATCGTAGCCCGGATGCAATCCGGGGCAGAACGGCGTGATCTTTCCCGGATTGCATCCGGGCTACGGGCTCGCTGAGCAGACGCCAGCAACAGCTACTCACGACTCACAAATGTGGCCCCCTTGCGGGTGCTGCTTTTTGTAGGAGCCCGCTTGCGGGCGATCCATGTATCCGTGGCCTGATCGCCGGCAAGCCGGCTCCTACAAATACCGTCCGATTGCGACTCACGACCTGTAAATCTGCCCGCTGAACAGGCAGCACCCTACGGATATGACCCGCGATCACCCCCCCGCCCCACGCTCCATCAAATGACTCATCGCCGCCTTCAGCTTCATTGGCCGCACCGGTTTGTGCAGCAGGCTGTGGCCGAGTTCGCGCATCTGCTGCTTGAGCTCGTTGCTGTAGTTGGCGGTGATCATCAACGCTGGTAGCGGCGTGCTGCGCCGGGCGTTGATCTGCGCCACGGCATCGACGCCATTGCGCTCGTCATCGAGGTGGTAGTCGGCGATCAGCAGGTCGGCCTCGGCGTGGTAGTTGTCCACCTGGCGCGCCAGGTCTTCTTCACTCAAAGCGGTGACCACCCGGCAGCCCCAGCCTTCGAGCAGAGTGCGCATGCCGGCGCAGATCGCCGCGCCGTTATCCAGCACCCAGACCCGCGCGCCGCTGAGGCGTTCGAGCAACATATCCGGGCTGTCCTGCACGGCACGCACGCGCGGCGCGCGGCGGGTCAGCGGCACCTCGACGGCGAACATCGAGCCCCTGCCCTGCTGCGACGCCACGCGAATGCGGTGGCCAAGCATGCGTGCGATCTTCTCGACGATCGCCAGCCCCAGACCCAGGCCGCGATCCTGCTTGCGCTGGACGTTATCGCCGCGTTTGAACTCCTGGAAAATCTCGCCGAGCTTGTCCTGGGCGATGCCGATGCCGGTGTCCCAGACTTCGATGGACAGGCTGTTGCCGCGCCGCCGGCAGCCCAGCAGGATGCACCCGCTGGCGGTGTAGCGAATGGCGTTGCTGAGGAAGTTGCGCAGAATCCGCGCCAGCAGCTGCACGTCGCTGCGTACCAGCGCCGAGCTGGGCAGGTAGTCCAGACGCAGGCCCTCGCTGCGGGCGATCTGGTGGTACTCGGCAGCCAGGTTTTCCAGCAGCTCGCTGACGGCGAACGGCGCGATATCCGGCTTGATCACCCCGGCATCGAGCTTGGAAATGTCCACCAGGGTACCGAGCAGGCTTTCCACGTCCTCCAGCGAGTTGCTGACATTACGCACCAGCGGCGCGCAGCCGGAAAGGTCGCGCCTCTCCAGCAAGGCGCTGGTGAACAGCCGCGCGGCATTGAGCGGCTGCAGCAGGTCGTGGCTGACGGCGGCGAGGAACTTGGTCTTGGACAGGTTGGCCTGCTCGGCTTCGCCCTTGGCCTCACGCAAGCGCGCCTCCATCTGCGTGCGCTCGTCGATCTCGCGGCGCAACTGGTCGTTCACCGTGGTCAGCTCGGCGGTGCGCTCGCGCACGCGCTGCTCCAGATGTTGATAAGCCTGGTGCAATGCCTCGGCAGTCCGGCGACGCTCGGTGATGTCGCGGATCAGCACGAAGATACCGACCACCTCGCCGCTGGCCTGACGGTTGGGCACGTAGGAACGCAGCATGTAGCGCTCCTGTCCGTTATGGTTGGTTTCGGCGAATTCGAAGGTCACACTCTCGCCGGACAGCGCCAATTCGACGTAGGGCTCCAGGCGCTGGCAATGCTCCTCGCTGTGCACTTCGCGCAGGCTCTGGCCGAGCATCGCGCCACGCGGCCAGCAGTACCATTCCTCGTAGACCTTGTTGGTGAATTCGTAGACCAGATCGGCCGACAGATAGGCGATCAGCGCCGGCACGTGGTCGGTGATCAGGCGAATCCAGCGCTCGCTGTCGCTCAGCGCCTGGGCCTGGCGATGGCGCTCGGTGATATCGGTGAAGGTATTGACGAAGCCGCCGGTAGGCAGCGGATGGGTGCGCACTTCCAGCATGCGCCCGTCGAACAGGCGCACCTCCACCTGGCGCAGCGGTTTGCCGGTAGCATCGCGGCTGTCCGGGGTCAGCGGCTCAAGTTCGCTTTCCGCCATCACTTCGGCGAACGGCCGATGGGCGTTGATCGGCGCCAGCCCGCAGAGTTCGAGGAAACGGTGATTCCACAACTCCAGCGCGCCCTCGGCATTGACCATGGCCATGCCCTGCGACAGGTTGTCGACCGCGCGCTGCAGCAGGCGCGACTTCTGCGCCAGGGCCTGCTCGCGGCGTAACGCCTCGCTCTGCTTGACCTCGGTGATATCGGTGTAGAGGATCACCAGTCCGCCCTCGCGGGTCGGTCGTTCGCTAACCTGCACCCAGCGCCCGTCCTGCAGGCGGAACAGGCTCGGCTCGCCCTCCTTGCCCAACTGCGCTTCTACCACCAGACCGGTGCTGCGGCTCAGCCGGCGAATTTCTTCCAACCGCGTACCGGTGCCGATGCGTGCGCGGCTGCGCGCCCACAAGGCCTTGAAGCGGCTGTTGAACAGTACGATGCGCTGGCGGTCATCGAACAGCACGAAGGCGTCGGAGATGCTCTCGATGGCGTCGATCAAATGCTGGTGCGCGGTCTCGGCGCGCAGGCGTGCATCGCTGAGCAGTTGGTTGCTGGATTTCAGCTCGGCCATCGCCTGGTTCAGCGCATCGGTGCGTTCACGCACCTGCTCGGACAGCACCACCGAATGCTGAAAGGCCGCATAGGCATCGTCACCACGGGAATGGATCGACTCAACCCGTTCGATCAGCGCGGCGTTGATGCGCTTGAGCTTGGCGTTCTCCTGCTCCAGCGCCGCACAACGTGCCTGCAGCTCAGCGCTCGGCACGCCCAACAGGTCGGCCAATGGCGACACCGGTAAAGGTCTGGTTGATGTGCATGCCATTGAACTGCTCTCCGTAGGTGTTGAAGCCGATCACCCGCTGCTGGCGCAGCAGTGTGGCGACCGACTCGACGCCGCCATCGTTCTCGATCTCCAGGCGGCGCAGGAAGCAGTCGCAGCCGATGGTCAGCAGCAGCGGACCGAGGCGCTGCTCCAACCCGGCGAACAACTGCTGCAGGTTCGGCAGCAAGGGGCCGGGGTGCATGGCGGTGAGGACGATGCCGTTCTCCACCGCGCAGTAGAAGGTCAGGCTGAGGTCGTCGTGCACCTGCTGAATCGAGCGCACGTAGTAGTGATCGCTGATCCGCACCGCCAGCGGATAGGCGGCGAACGCGCGCAGATCCAGAGCCTCGATCGGCAGGCCGATCAGGTCGGCATATTCCTGCGCGGCCGGCGCGGCATTGAGCTCGTAAACCCGGCGCGTGGCGCTGTCGGCACGGGTCACCACCAGCTTTTCCGCACTGGGCTGGATGTGATGGGTGCTGAACACCTCGAACTCCAGCCAGGTATTGAACAGCACCACCACCGCCGCGCCGCTGTGGAAGCGCCCGCCGTGATAGACGTGGGTATGGGTCAGGTGGTTGTCGTCGCCAGCCGAACCGCCGAAGTGCGGGATGCTGCCCAGCGCCGCGCTGAGTGCGCCGAGCACCAATTCCTCGCGGCTGGAAAGGCCATCGAGCAGGGTCAGGGCGAAGCTGTGGCCCTTGATCGAGGCCAGCTCGTTGCTGCGACAGTTCTTGACCAGGCCATCGACCAATTGCTGCGCGTCAAGCAGATTGAAGCGCTCCATCTCGTCGATCAGCACGCTGGCGATGGAGAAGCAGCGCAGGTCGAAACCCAGCGCCACCACGCAACCACGGCCGTAGCCCTGCGGGGTGATCTCGCCGGCGCTGGTGCAGCCGACCAGGCTGACGCCGCCGAAATGGGCCTCCAGCGCCTGGCCCAGACCGTCGAGATCGTATTCGGCCGAGCAGAAGAACAACACGAAGCCGAGATAGGGGTGGATCAGCTGGCGCGCCAGTTCCTGGGCGGCCAATTCCACATCCTTCGTGCTGGAGACGGCGCTGAGCACGCCGTCCGACTGTTGCAAGGCCATATCACGCCCCGATGCACCTGCTGATCATGGGGAAATTCTACGAAGCCGGTGCTGCCCGCCCCATGCTACTTGAGTACTGGGTAGTCGATCCGTAGGGCGTACTCGCGAAGCAGTACGCGACGCACGCCGCCACCCCGGTCACGCCATACATGGGCAATTCAATATGTAGGGCGGGTGCAACCCGCCAGTGGGCAACGGCGGGTTGCACCCGCCCTACAAACTGCTGCGCCGTGCGCACCAGTGTTCTTACAGGGCCGGCCAGAACATCAGGTTCAGCACGAACATTCCGGCGTAAAAGCCGATCTCCAGGGTTTCCGTCCACGGCTGGATGCGCTTGATCGCGCCATGCACATGCACCAGCACCATCAGCAGGGCCACCGCGGCCAGCACCTCGAAGGTGGTGTGCAGCGCTTCACCGGTCAGCGCGGCGCGCAGCATCAGCGCTTCGACGATGAGGATGAAGGCGCCCAGACAGCGCCCGAAATACACCGCCAGGTCGATGTCCTGCGGAATGCGCCAACGCATCAGGCGCGCCCAGGCCAGCGGCACGAGGAAGATGGGCAGCGCAAAGACCAGCGTGGTGCTGATCGCCAGTATCAGCAGGTAGGTTTGAGCCGATTCGCTCCAGAGTCCGATCATTGAATTCTTCCTTTCGATCCCTGAGAGTCTGTTCACGATCTGGCGAGCTAGAGCGATACAAGGCAAAAACAAGCGAGGAAGCGGAGTGTACTTTTGTACATGAGCATTCCGAGCTTGTTTTTAACGCAGTAGCGCCGACGCGCAGCAGATCGTGAACAGGCTCGAAAAGAACGGGAGGCCCTTGGGCCTCCCGTCGTCTACAAGCCGTGTGGCTTACCAGCTGAGTACCGCACCGACGGCGAAGGTGTCGGTGTCCTCGTTCAGACCGCTGCCTTCGGCAGCATCGATCTGGTACTGGTTGTACTCGGCGACCAGCTTGAGGTTGTCGTTGATGGTGCGGAAGTAGGCGATACCGCGGGTCTCGTAGTCCGCCGCCACGCCCAGGCCGTTGCCGTCGTCCTCGGTCTTGCCATAGGACAGCGCCACGCGGTTCTTGCCCCAGGTGTAGGAGCCCTGCAGCAGGTAGCCGTCGCTGTCGATGTCACGCAGGGTCGGCTCGCCCAGGTTGTTGGTGAAGAACGGGTTGATGCCCTTGGCCTGGAAGCCCGAACCAGTCAGCGACAGGCCGCCGAACTTGGCCTGCACGCCATAGCCGAGGCCCTTGGAGGTGACCTTGTCGACGGTGTCGTCGGTGTTTTCGGAGGTCTGGTAGGCACCGTTGACCCAGGTGTAGATGGTCGAACCGCCCACATCGAACTGGTAGCTGACCTCCGATTCGAAGCGCGGGTTTTCCTGGTAGGCCTTGCCGGTCGGGCTGTCGTCGTTGGTGTCGACCGGGTCCATGATGCCGACCGCGACACGCAGGCCTTCAGCCAGGTTGTTGTTGCGGTAGGTGATCTGCGAGGTCGGGAACGGATACGGGTAGCCGGTGCCGATGTTGCCGAAGGACACGCCGTTGCCGTCCACCAGGCCAAGGGTGTCGGACACGTTGCCGTAACCGGCCAGCAGCTCATCGAGGAAGATGTTGGAGCGCGAGAACAGGCCGAAGTCCTTGCCCACCAGCACCTCGCCCCACTCCGGGCTGGAAACGGTGCCGTAGAACTGGCGAACGTCGATGGCGGTATCGGTGCCGTTGGTTTCGCTGTCGTTGATGGTGACCCAGAAGGACGAGCGGCCGGTCAGCTTGAGACCATCGATCTGCTTGCCGAAGTTGAAACCGATCCAGTTGGGCAGAAAGCCCATCTTCACCCGCGACTGGCGACGGTCGAACTGCTCGCCGTCGCGATCGACGTCGCTGTTGACGTAGAAGGCGTTGATGTAGCCGTCGGTGGAGAATGTGGTGTCGTCCTTGTCATACAGGACGATCTCGGCGGCGGCCTGCTGCGCGGTCGCCAGAGCGACGGCGGTAGCCAGGGTCAGGGGCAGAAGTCGAGTGATGGCGATCTTGTTGTTGTGCATAACGCTCTCCGCTTGAGTGGCGACCGCCAGGGCAGTCGTGTCGGAGGCGATTATCGAAAGCGGGTCCGGCGGGCCATACACTGCCTTGGCAGCGATTCGCTGCTGCTTTGGCCGGGCGCTACCGTCGCGCTTCCGCCGACTCGCGACCGACCTGCTACCGGTAGTGGGAGAAAGGTATTAGTACCGGGCCAGCCCTAGGGCGTAGACATGCGCCAGTAACGAAGCAGCAGGCGTCGCGCACCGCAACGAACGGCGGCGGCGCGGCTGCACAAGGCTTCGCCCCGGTGCGGGCTCCTACACAGCCACCAGACGCTGCCTCACCTTGTAGGAGCCGCGCCCCGCGGCGAATCGAAAGAACGCGGCAAAGCCAGAGCCTCGCACCGGATCGGGGCTCCCACAGAAAAAGGGCGTTGGAAATTCGCGCGCAGTCGCGCAAAGAGCACTGAAGAGAACGCAGCCTAGGCCGGCGACGGTGCTCCGCTGGCCAGTACGCGCCAGTCGCGGGCGCTTAGCAGCTGCTCATGTACCAGGAGCAGATCGTTCGCGGTCAGGGCCACCAACGCTTGCTGCACCCGTTGCAGGTGCACCTCGGGCAAGCCTGCCAGATGCAGCTGCCATAGCTGCTCGGCACGCGGCAGATTGGCCTTGGCCGGGCTCAGCGCTGGCAGCAAGGCATCGCGATACCGCGACAAGGCCGTATCGTCCAGTGCTGCGAGCAACTGACGCTGCTCGCCCAGAAAGACGCGGATATGCTCGAAGATCCCAGCCGCCTCGCACACCGGCGACTGCAGGGCAAACAACAGGCCCCGGCAACCCTCGACCTGACGGAAACCGGCGAACAGCGCGTAACCCAATTGCAGCTCGCCACGCAGGCGCTGATAGAAACGCCCCTGCAGCACCTGGCCAAGCACACGCCAGGCGGCCTCGGTACAGGCATCGCCGGCAGGCAAAGGGCAGAACAGCAACAAGGCTGCATCCGTACCCGGCTGCGCGACCTGCTGCCAGTCGATCCCGGTCTCGATGCGGGGCGTGGGCGGCAAATCCGCCAGCGACTCGACAGCTGCGCACAACTCGGCCAACTGTGCCTGTTCGCTCGCTCCGAGCCCGACACTCAGCCCCTCCAGCCGCGAGGTCTTGGGCATCTCGCACAGCCGCGGCAAACGCTGCAGCAGCGCCCGCAACAACATGCCCTGGGCAGCGGGCTCGGCTGGGTCATCCCGCGCGGCCAACAGCAGCGGCACCAGCAAGGCACTGAAGGCCGGCAACAGCGATGCAGGACCGCGCAATGAAAGGCTCCAGCCAGCAGCTTGCACGCTCAGCTGGCTGATGATGCCCAGCCGCTCACCACGCCAACGCAGATCGGCGCTGCGCACCAGCAATCCTGCTTCGATGGCAGTCGCGTCGCCCGCATCTGAACAGGGACCACGCCAGTAAAGCGCGGCCGGCCCCCCCTCGGTCTGCCCCGGATGATGTCGCAACGCGGCCAATGGCAAAACGGCCGATGCCACGGCAGCGCCGGCCAGCAGCGGATCATTGCCAGGCAGCCGCCACTGGTGGCTCGGAATTGGCGCTGGTGATGGTATCGGCAGGACCTGCAATGGCAAATCCAATCCGATTGCCGGCCACAGGGGTCGCACCTGTTCGCCGCACTGCAATTCGATCAGCCCGTCACCGCGAGCCAGGCAAGCCAGCAGCGCATTCAGTTGGCGCAAGGTGTGGCTGTCGTCCTGAGCAGGCGATTGCAGCTTCCTGGCCACCGCCAACGGGCTGAGCCCAAGCAACCTGAGCGCTGCTGCCTGCTGTTGGTGCTGCAGCCGCAATGACCAATCTGCATGGCCCTGCAGCTGCGCGGCCCAGCTCTGCAGGGCGGCGCGCAAGGCCGCGCCCTGCAGGGCGGTGGCGCCAGGAAAGTCCAGGCGCAACAGGCATTGCCCCCCGTGCTGATACAGCACCCGCGCCTGCAACTGCCGGCACAATTGCAGTGCGCGCAGGCCGTCGAGCAAGCCGCCGGGCGCAGGGTCCTGCAAGGCATCCAGTAACAGATCCAACGATGCGCTCAGCTCGCGGGTGTCGAGCTGCACGGCAAGGCCCAGGTGCACACCCGAGCGACTGTGCTGCAGGTGCAGGCACGGCGCTCGCAGCGGCAGCAGGTCAGCCGGTGGCACGAAACAAGCGTCGCCCTCGCCTGCCGGCAACGCTCCAAGTAGCGCCTCGGCGATATCCAGCAACTGCTCGGCCGGTTGTGGCCCAACCAGAGTCAGGTTCATATGCCGAGCCTGGTAGTGGCGCTGATGGTGATCACGCAGCGCCTGCTGAAACTCCGCAGACTCCACAACCAGCGTGCTGCGATCGCCGGCCAGAAACGCGCCGCAGCGATGCCCGGCAGCGAGCGCCTGGCCCAGGGCATGATTGATGCGACTGTCGGCATCCTGGCTGCGCGCCTGGTACTCGGCGTGCAGCACCTCGCGCTCGCGCACCTGCGCGTCGAGCTCCAGCAACGGCTGGCCGAGCATATCCAGCAAACGCATCAGCGCCGGCTGCAGCAGCTCGGCCGGCACCTCGCAGACGAAATCGGTGTGCCGCGCCTGAGTCGAGGCATTGACCAGCCCGCCATGGCGCTGGACGAAGGCCATCACCCCCTGCTCTCCCGGGTAATCGCGGCTGCCGAGAAACAACAGATGTTCGAGAAAGTGCGCCAGGCCCGGATAGGCCGGTGGCTCGTCATGACTGCCCGCCGCCACCCGCAGGCACAACCCCACCTGCTGCGCCCAGGGCTGCTGCTGCACGCGCAGCTCGGCGCCATTGGCCAGGCGCCGGGTAACGGGAGCTTGATTGGACATCGTCGGTTCTCTGGGCAGCTTGTCGCCAGCTTGCCCCCTTGCCCCCCGGTCCGGCAATGCTGCTTTGGGCCGAGACAAACCGATACGCTGGTGCAAAGCCCTCCTATGGCCGGCAACAAAAGCCCGTCCCGCGCGGGCATGCTGTTAGAATACGCAGCCTTTTTCAGCCCGTCACAGCGTCCCATGTCCCAGGATTCCAACCGCCTCGCCCTGTCTCGCCGCTTCTCCGTCGCCCCGATGATGGATTGGACATGATTTTATATTTTTTAAATAAAAATCAGTAACTTACGAGTATAAATTTTTACTTTTAGCATTTTTTAAGCCTCGGCTTGTGCGCCATTGGCATTTCACCTGACTCGACTCAGTCTTCGACGTCGAAACAGCAGCCAGAGCGGCGTCCCCAATACTTAGGGATTCAAACATGCTTTAACTTACCGATGTACAGCCTGCCTATTACCCCAATTGCGGTAAACCCATGTGGCCGAGGCTGCATGGCTGGGAGGCACAGGATCGCCTCTACAACGCCCAGCAACCCTTCCTCTGCGATTGCGGCGCGCGTTACCTACTCAAGGAGACCGTCGTTGCCCGTGCGTTCGATCAGTTCGAGCCAGCAGATCGTAACGCCGGTCTTGGGCTCGCATGCGACGTAAACCGTATTATTTATGGGCTTGAGAGATAGCCACCATCTTCCTTATCAAGCCATGCCACATCCTGTAACAAGCTGCGTGTGAACTCGTGGAGTCAATTCGACATCAACCGGTCTGACCCAAGCTTTCAGGATAAACCCTCAAGTCGGATGAGGCCTTGCCAGCGGTTCGAGCAAGAACCCCACAATAAGAGGATTGGGTTGATGAACTCCGCTCTGTCGGTGCATGGCGATATCCCACGCCAAACGATCAAACGTAAACGACTGATCACAGTCGCTGCCGCTGTAACGGCTGTAGCTATCGCATTCGCAGTGGTTAGGTTCCAGCATTGGGACGACCGGCTTTATTTCTATTTGAAAAGCCAGGTGAATGCCTCCGAGTGGGCGGGAAAGAGCCTCTGGCTACCCGACTACAAGGTCAAGATAGATGCCAAACCAATCGCCGGGCTGGAGCAGAACCTTTCATCAATCGTCTACGATCACGATCAGGATCGGCTGCTTGCCATCAGTAATGGCCCGAGCGAACTGGTCGCGCTCAACAAAGTCGGGGAGATCATTGCTCATTACCCCCTGGTCGGCTTCGGTGATATCGAAGGAATCGGTTACATGGGGGATGGCTTGGTGGTCATGGCCGATGAGCGCGCCCAGGAACTCAGTTTCATCCAACTGCCTAGCCAGCCTGGTGAGCTGAATATCAAGGATGCGCAGTATCTGTCTCTGGGCATCAATCTCAATGGCAACAAAGGCTTCGAGGGCGTCAGCTACGACGCTGCAAATGATCGGTTATTCGTTGTAAAAGAACGCGACCCGCGCCAGCTCTATGAAGTGACGGGGATAAAGGCCAGTCTCGCGGGCGGCTTACAATTGCGCATCAATGACCTTACCCATTGGATCGACCAGAAGGTCTTCGCTACTGACTTATCGGCTGTGCACTTCGATCCTGTTACCGGACACCTGGCAATTCTCAGTGACGAATCGAAGCTGTTGGTTGAACTGAGTGGGGAAGGGAAATTCGTGAGTTTCCGTACATTTCTTGGCGGCTTCAGCGATCTGAAAAAGACAGCCCCGCAAGCTGAGGGGGTGACCATGGATCGAGACGGTAATCTCTATATGGTCAGTGAACCCAACCTCTTCTACATGTTCAGCAAAGACTGACCGCATCAAGCTAGGGTGGGTAGCACGGAGTTATTGCCTCCTTGCTACCCTGCGCTCAATCCGCCAGTACCTGAGCAAGTAAATAAACCAACAGCACGCCGAGCATAGCGAGCATGAACGCCTGAAAAATCAGCTCCGGGACAGACCAACTCGACCAGAACGGCTTTGTAACGACCATTCATGATCGAGGGCGATAGCTCAACGAACTTGCCTGAGCCAATCACCACACCAGCGCAGAATAGAGCACCAGCCAATAGCTGCTGATACAGGTACGCCAACCAGAGGACATTTAGGCAGCCGACCAAGACACCAAGTGCTATCAGCAAGCCTACATCCACAACCGCTGTGCTCAAGCGACTACTGACCAGAAGCCCGACAGCAAAACTCAGCGCCGCCAGCCCACAAAGACGAATTGCAGCCCCCATCAAAGACTTACTCGCTGGTGTATGCGGCGACAGACTTGCGAATTTCTTCGCGCGCTTCGTCCAGGCTACCCCAGTGCTCGAACCTCACCCACTTGCCGGGCTCAAGGGTCTTGTAGTGTTCGAAGAAATGCTGGATCTGATCGAGCAGTAACTGCGGAGGGTCAGCACACTTATGTACATGACCATACAGCCCACTGAGCTTCTCATGTGGCACGGCGATAACCTTCGCATCAGGCCCGGCTTCATCCGTCATGAACAGAATGCCAACCGGGCGGCAGCGCAGCACCACGCCCGGCGAAACAGGGCATGGAGCAACCACCAGCACATCAAGCGGATCGCCATCCTCACTGAGGGTGCTTGGGATATAGCCATAGTTGGCGGGGTAAAACATCGGTGTGCTGAGGAACCGGTCAACGAACAACTGACCGCTATCTTTGTGCACCTCATACTTGATCGGTGCGTGGTTGGCTGGAATCTCGATGACGGTATAGACATCATCAGGGATGGCCATTCCTGCGGGGATGTCGGTGTAGCTCATGTGAAGTTCTCCTGATCAGGCCGAAGGCTCGGCCAACTTGCCAACGAAGCCCAGCTCAATGGGCTTCTTGATGTAGAACAGCGCGATATCTTCCTGCTCCAGTCGCTCGAACAATTGAGCGCACTCGTCCTCGGTCAACGCGAAACGCACCTCGACAGGCTGATCGGCCAGCTCAAAGAAGTGCGCCGAATGCAGTTTGCCGGTGTGCCCAAAACCCTCGATACCAGACGACAGCGTTGCACCACGCAGACCCAGCTCCTTGGCAAGCTCTACGAGCCATTCAGCGAGCGGATGGCCCTGGTGGTGACGACTTTGCTGGGTCATGAAGATCAGAGATCTCTGCCCTTCTACCCTATAAGCCGCGAGATTGACGGGCTCGACACCTCACTAACTACGCCACAGTAGGTTGCCATCCTGAAACCCTCGGGCTAGAGTGCGCCCGTCGTGGTAAGTCCCGCGACCGGGAGTCGAAACCCGCTTTGTCTGAGGGCGCGGCAGCGTTCATAGCTATGTAGCAGGTACCTTGTACCCAGCTACTGCATTCTATGGCGGGCCGTGCGGGGCAGGCTTTTGCCTGGCCGGTTCCCTCGGACGCCGGTATTTCGACCCCCGTACGGTTCGCCACCATTACCGAGTCGAAACGGTGTTGGTGGTTCCTCTCACTGTCCGAGGAGCATAAGGAATGCGCTACCCCTTTTTTACCCGAGAGCTCCGCCTTGGGCTTCAGGTCTTGCTGTTCACCTCTGATCAGGAGGTGCGCCATGGCTGAGTTCGAATCCTGCGTTGTACCTTTCCCGCTGCAGCGAAGCCCGCTGCATGAATCCGAACGCTCTCCCCTACCCTCTGAAGCCGCAGCTGAACTGCGTGGTGTCATGCTCGGCAATCTGCTCGATCAACTGGCTGAACCTGAAGGCTTGCAGCCGGCGGATCTGCGCGTGCGTATCGCTGCTTACTCAGCGCTGGCTCTGCTCGATGAGATGGTAGTGCTCTATCGCCGTGCCCTCTCCGAGGGTCGAGGAGGTGCCAGATGAACAGCATCATGACGTGCCTTCCGCCTAACGACGGCCACCCAGGCGTAGAGATCGCCTGGGCTGCCGACTGCAGAGAAGCTTTCAACCAGGGCGTGAGGCTGGCCCAGACCTGGCTCGACAACGCCCGCAGCGGATGGCTCTGGGCAGTGATGATCGCCGAGCGCGATCTGCTGCCCTGCGCTATTGAGAGACGAGCATTTGAGGTGGGTTTCCTGAGTCGTATCCACCAGCGTATGTGCTCGCACCAGGCTGCGGTGAGCAGGCAAAGACCTATACCACTGGTGAACACTTCGGGCACAGAAAGACCCTGACGCCCGCCGAAGCGAGGTGTCAGGGCTGACCTGAGCCATGGCAAATGCCAATGAAGTGGCCTGTTTAAACAGACCAGGAAGGAAGGTTCTGAGCTAACGGAGTGCATGGGGTCAGCGTCCTGCCTGTTCGCACTTCGTTAGCACAGCGACCAGAGAGTATTTCGGTAGCAGCCATCTGCCAACCCTGCGGGATGGGCCATTGGTCACATAGCGAGATTTTTCTCCTGCCTATCACACCGGCTGTTGTATGCCATGGCTGCCTTTCTGCTGCTCGCCCACAGCACCTATGGGCGTTTTATGCCGTGTCGATAGAGCCTGCGCGCTGCGCTTGCTGGTGGCGCCTGTGAGATCGGTGGAATGGCGGTCTTGCTGTTTCCTCTCTCGAGAGTTTTGTGAACCGCAGCCAGATCCAGCGCCACCAATTTGCCTTGCTCCTCGTATCAAGGTATCGTTAGCGCGCTCACAAATTGATCAAACTCTGCAAAAGAATGGCAGCGCATATATGACCAACTCCTCATTGGGCTTCACCCGAGAGCTCAGTCCCCCATAGATCCAACTCGCACCAGGAATTCCATCCTTTGGCTTGCGAGAGGGCTCTATGCCATGTCAATCAGCAGTAAAACCTTCAGCTTCGGTCAACTCGAAGCTTGTGCCGAAATTGGTTGGCTAGGTGACGTTGCACCCTATTCCGTTCTAATTCGGCTGGGCCAAGGCAGCGCCCTGGCCAGTTGTGAAATTGCTCAGGGTGTCGAGCATCAGAGATTACAGACAACCTTCCTTAAACGATCCTACGCCCAAGGAGCTATGGCAAATCTTGCGCGTCGTGAAGATCAACCTTCTGCAATCGACCTGGCCCATGCAGATTTTCTGCAGTCGCTTTTCGATCCAGTAGTTCGAGTATCCCCATCAACCTGCGTGAAACTCGATGTCCAAGTGCTTGAGGAGGATCCGAAGATAGATGTCAGGCTGGCGGCTGCCTTGGCTGCGAGCCTTTGCCTGAGCTTGACCGGCCACGTTCAGGGGAGCCCCAAAGCGCTGGTTCAGCTCGCGATTGCCAACGGTAGCTGCCGACTCAATCCGAGCCTGGATATGATTCCATCAGTACAGGCTAGCCTCTGGGTTTTCGGTGATACCGACCATCTGCTGCATGTCGATGGCAGCGCTCGCGAACTCGACGAGGCACTGCTGACCAACGCGCTGGAAACTGCACACGAGTGCATCAAGAAAACCAGTCAAGTCCTGGGGGAACTCTCCAGCGTGGGAAAGCCTGACTTGGCTGCCCCCTCTGTGGATGCATCATCCTGTCCCGCTTTGCTCCACAAGGTTCGAGCCCTTGCGACACAGCCTCTGTTCGAGATTTTCTCCATCAAAGATGCGGAGAAACGAGACAGGAGGTGGGATGACCTACACAAAGCCGTCCAGCTCTCGCTCTGCCTGAATGACAACCATCCCGACCACCTGCAGAAAATCACGTCGTGCTTCAGGCAGGTAACCACGGACGTTGTTCGGTCTCGGATACTCGGCGGCCATCTGCGTCCCGACCAGCGCACGGCCGAGCAACTGCGTCCCCGCAGCAAAATAGAGGTAGGCCATCACAGCAGAGCACATGGCTCGGCCAGCGTGGCGACCAACGGTTCAAGAACTCACGCCACCGCCAGCTTGGGGCTGAATCGTTCGGCACTGGATAAAGTGCAGGGCGCAGCAGCAGAAGCATTCATCGCGCATGTTTACCTGAACTCTAAAGGCTCGCCCTCAGCGGTGAGTGCCGAAGCCACCAGCCGTTGGTTGACCAATGCGCTACGGCCGGCGATGCCTGCCGTTGAAAACTTTCCGTATGCCATCCGGCTGGACTGCGAGTACTGGGGAGACGCCTCTGCTTCGAAGCAAGTTTCACTTTGCGCCGCAACCCTTGCCTTGATGGATGCTGGCGTTCCTTTGAAAGCGCCTGTAGCGGCTGTCGAGGTTGGCCTTCTTCGTTCACCCTCACACTTCAGGGCGCTCAGTGAGCTCGATGATGTCGAACGACCAGCGTGCGACCTGACGGCCACTCTCGCGGGTACTCAGGCCGGCTTGACGGGCATCCATATACGCAGCCAAGGCGTCAAGCTTACTTCCGATATCTTGGCCGTCGTACTTCAGCAAGCTCGACAAAATCGCTTGGAGCTGTTGCTCCGAATGGGCGATGCCTTGGCAACACCACGAACGCTCAACCCTCAGGTGCCAAGAGTACAGATCCTCAAGATATCGCCTAATCAAACCGGTCTTCTGGTTGGGCGCGGAGGCACAACGGTTCGCGCCCTATGCGAGGACACTCGCAGCCAGATCGAAGTATTCCCAGATGGCCGCGTGCTGGTCAGTGCAGGCCATGACCTGTGTTTGCAACGCGCTGTTGCTGCAATAGAGATGACGCTTAAACCCATACGCGTAGGCCAGGTATATCAGGGAACCGTCAGCGGATTTACCGAGAGCGGCGCATTGATCACCCTGGCTCCAGGCCGTACAGGATTGCTGCCCGCGTCGGCCACCCTCAGCCCACAAGCTAGTCCCGAAAAGCAGTTCAAGGTGGGCGAGTCCGTGCGCGCCCTGTGCACGGACCTTGATAAACGTGGCCGCGCCTGGCTCTCGATCAAGGCGCTTTATGAACAAGAGGAAATCGATGACCAACCCGACCCCAGCCCCCTCAGGCTTGCCTAAAAAACCGCCTAGAAAGCAAACGTCGAAGAAGCCACGACGCCAGACAGCTGGCGCCAAGCCAAGAGGGAAAACATTGACAACCTATAACTACGATCTTGTGGTAATTGGCTCTGGCCCGGCTGGTGAAGGCGCGGCGATGAACGCGGCCAAGGCCGGGCGCAAGGTGGCCGTGGTGGACAACCGCCCGCTGGTCGGCGGCAACTGTACTCACCTTGGCACCATCCCGTCCAAGGCGCTGCGCCACTCGGTGCGGCAGATCATGCAGTTCAACACCAACCCGATGTTCCGCCAGATTGGCGAGCCGCGCTGGTTCTCCTTTCCTGACGTGCTGAAAAGCGCCGAGAAGGTGATCGCCAAGCAGGTCACCTCGCGCACCGGTTACTACGCGCGCAACCGCATCGACACCTACTTCGGCACCGCCAGCTTCGCCGACGAGCAGACCGTGGAAGTGGTCTGCCTCAACGGTGTAGTGGAAAAGCTGGTGGCCAAGCAGGTGGTCGTCGCCACCGGCTCACGCCCCTATCGTCCGGCCGACGTCGACTTCCGTCACCCGCGCATCTACGACAGCGACACCATCCTCAGCCTCGGCCACACCCCGCGTCGGCTGATCATCTACGGCGCCGGGGTAATCGGCTGCGAATACGCCTCGATCTTTAGCGGCCTGGGTGTGCTGGTCGACTTGATCGACAACCGCGATCAGTTGCTCAGCTTCCTCGACGACGAAATCTCCGATGCGCTGAGCTATCACCTACGCAATCAGAACGTACTGATCCGCCACAACGAGGAGTACGAGCGCATCGAGGGTTTGGAGAACGGTGTGCTTCTGCATCTCAAATCCGGCAAGAAGATCAAGGCCGACGCGCTGCTCTGGTGCAACGGCCGTACCGGCAACACCGACCAGCTGGGCCTGGAGAACATCGGTATCCAGGCCAACGAACGTGGGCAGATCCAGGTCGACCAGCACTACCGCACCGAGATCAGCAACATCTACGCCGCTGGCGACGTGATCGGCTGGCCGAGCCTGGCCAGCGCCGCGTTCGACCAGGGACGCTCAGCGGCCGGCAGCATTGTCGACAACGGCAGCTGGCGTTTCGTTGATGACGTGCCGACTGGCATCTACACCATTCCGGAAATCAGCTCGATCGGCAAGAACGAGCGCGAGCTGACCCAGGCCAAGGTGCCCTACGAAGTGGGCAAGGCCTTCTTCAAGGGCATGGCGCGGGCGCAGATCGCGGTCGAGCCGGTGGGCATGCTGAAGATTCTGTTCCACCGCGAGAGCCTGGAAGTGCTGGGCGTGCACTGCTTCGGCTACCAGGCTGCAGAGATCGTCCACATCGGCCAGGCGATCATGAACCAGAAGAGCGAGGCGAACAGCATCAAGTACTTCATCAACACCACCTTCAACTACCCGACCATGGCCGAGGCCTATCGGGTGGCGGCGTTCGATGGACTCAACCGACTGTTCTGACGACTACCGCCCTAGCGCGAGGAGAAACCGATGCTTAGCGAGCGATACAGGCTCAAGCAGGCAGAGATCAAAACGCGAGGCCTGCTGTCTTTCCCAAGCGATAGCGCTGAGGATCTGCAGGCGGTTGCTGAACTCTCCGTAATGCTTAAGTGCCTGGAAGGAACTCGGGAATTCACTAGTCCGAGCTGTGGCTTAAAGATCGCCGTAGATCGGCATTTTTCGCCACGAATGCTCTATTACTTCCTGATAGGCGACTACGAACAGGGCGACCTGGAACTGATCCGCAAGCATGTGCAAGCCGGGGACAGAGCGCTTGAACTCGGCGGCGGCATAGGTGTCACGGGCTCGCTACTTGGGCAAGTTACCGGTCAACGCGTGACTGTCTGCGAGCCCAACCCGACTCTTGAGCCCTTGATAAGACGAACATTCAGCGCGAACGGACAACAGCTGCGCCTGATACAGGCCGCTGCGGTCAAGGAGTCCGAAGGCGATGGGCGCACGACACTGAACGTGGCCCCTGGCTACTGGTGGTCATCGCTGCTTTCGGTACATGGCGCAACCAGCCTGCAAGTTCAGTCCATTCGGCTGTCACGCCTGCTGGAGCTCACTGAGGCGAATGTCCTACTGGTCGACATCGAAGGCTATGAGCAACACCTCTTCGAGGGATGCAACCTGGCACGAATCGACACGCTGATCATCGAAATTCACGCCCCTAGTTTGGGCGCCCCGAACAGCAGCGCCCTCCTCACCGAGCTGATTCGTCGCGGATTCGATCTAGTCGACTTTGCCGCACAGAGCTTTGTATTCAAGAGATCACAACGCAAGGAGCAAGTGAGATGACTAAACCTTCTGCGTTGATAGTCGAAGGCGGCGCCATGCGTGGCATATTTGCCAGCGGCGTACTGGACGCCTTTCTCGAAGAGGACTATCGACCGTTCGATATGGCCATAGGCGTGTCAGCGGGCTCGACCAATCTCGTTGGCTACCTGGCCGGCAACCATGGTCGCAGCCGTCGGATTCTGACCGAATACGCGACGCGCAGAGAGTTTATCAACCCGACTCGTTTTCTGCGGGCAGGACACCTTGTCGACGTCGGCTGGCTCTGGGAGGCGACCAAGAACACCGTGCCACTGGACGTGCAACGTTTTGCAACCTGCGGTACGCCATTGCTCGTTGTCACCACCGAGGTTGCCACCGGGCAGGCGCATTACCTGCAAGCTACGCCGGAGAACATGGATCAGGTATTCCCCGCATCCTGCGCTCTGCCTCTGGTCTATCGGGCATTTCCGACCTACAACGGAATTGCGATGACCGATGGTGGCATCGCCGACTCGATCCCAGTACTGGAGGCTTACAGAAGAGGCGCTCGGGACATGACGATAATCCTCTCTCGCCCCCTGGGCTATCGAAAAAAGGCCAGCCGCATGCCCTGGCTGACCGCCAGCCTGATGCGACGACATCCGCAACTTGCAATTGCCATGCTGGCTCGCGCACAGCGTTACAACGAAGCGCTGGCTTTCATAGAGCGACCTCCGGAAGACTGCCGGGTTAGGGTACTAGCCCCAGACCTGGCATTTCCTGTCGGCCGCTTAACCCGGGATCTGGTGCGGCTGCAGAAGGGCTATGAGCATGGCCACTGCGCCGCCAGCAAGATGCTGCGTTGCTTGAAAAGTACTAGTGCCGCATAACCCTGACCTGCAGATAACGACAGGAGTAGCGACGCCTTCAAAGCAAGTGTGTACTAGAGCTAGCGAACTGCAAACGAGAGGCCTCCCGCGGTGCTGGCTGCCTCCGACCTTCTCCTTTACCAGTAAGAGGTCCGAGCCATGACAGATGATCAATTCACGCCACTGATCGATTACCTCAAAGCACGCTATGAGCTGATCGCCGCAATGATCAAGACCCTTGAAGCAGGCAAGCCGTTGATCCCACCTCAAGATGGCGAGCAACATCCCAACGGGACTCATGATCGAGAAGATTATGAACGACTACTGCAAACCAGTCGGTCGCAACTAGGCATCGAGCTAAATCGCCTGCAGGCAGCGCTATCGCGCGTACATACCAGCAACTATGGATTGTGCTGCCGTTGCAATTTGCCAATGGAGGAGGCCCGGCTCATTCGTGATCCGGCCGCAGCACTGTGCCAAGAGTGTCTTGATGAGCTGGCCGAAGAACGTGAGCGAGCTAAACGTCTCTTTGCTGGGCGATAATGCTTGCCACAGACCAGAATTCAGACCATTTAACCCTCTCCACAGGAACAGGCAATGAGCAGCAGTAACGAGCTCGACGCAAAATCACTCAAGGGGCAAAGGGGGCTGACACGGATCTCGCGAGCAGCCGGTTACTCAATCGCAGGTCTTCGTGCCGCCTTCATTGGCGAAGCCGCCTTTCGCCAGTTGTTACTGCTCAACGCGGCGCTGATACCACTGGCATTCACGATGGACGTCAGCCGTATCGAGCGCGTCTTGCTGATAATCGTGCCTATGATGACGCTGATCGTGGAGCTTCTGAACTCTGCAATTGAAGCCGCAATTGACCGCATCTCGACAGACCTACACCCCCTCTCGAAACAGGCCAAGGATATGGGCAGCGCCGCACAGATGTTGGCCCTGGCTGTCGTGATTGTAACCTGGGCAACCATTCTGATTTAGTTCGCACATATAGCAGCCCACTGACAAAATTACCCAGCGGGCCGCAGGCCTCCCCTACTATTGAATCCAACGATTCAACGACAGGCGCTCCTGACTCTCCTTGACGACGCGTAGCAACCGGCTCTCCATTTTCTGAATGTCTTTAGCACTGTTTCTAATATGCCAGCTATCGACTCTGTTTTTCAGGCTATGCAGCAACCAGCCCTCGGCATCAATCAGACCAACCATTTCACCTTGGGTAATCCAAGCTTGGCCTGGATGTTCGCTGGAAAACACCGAGCGACCAAGCGCAACAAATGGACTTTTGACTCCCATTAGATGTAACAAGGTCGGCAGCAGGTCGTACTGGGATGTAATGCCCTCGATGCGACCTGGCGCCACGAGACCAGGAGCATATATAACCAGCGGGACGTGATAGTTGTTTTTTAGGTCTTGCCCTTCAGCACGCAGCACATGGTCAGAAGTAAAAATAAATATGGTCTCATCAAACCAATCGGACTGCCTCGCCGAGGCCATGAATTCACCTAGCGCCCAATCGGCATACTTTAAAGTATTCAAGAAACCGTCTTCACCACCAGGATCATGGGGGCGAATATGAAACCTCTCCCCTGGATCGGCAAAAGGCTCATGAGTGGTGCCGGTGAACACAAAGCCAAAAAAGGGTTTTTTATCAACCGCCTGAGTTTCGAGTTGCTTATGGAAAAACATCAAAGCCTCATAATCCCAGCCAAACCTCGGCGTGGGCTGAGGGTACTCGCGCAAAAGCGGGAGGTCTTCCTGGCCAAAATACTTTCCTATTCCAAGGCTTGCAGCGACTGCATCCATCCGGAATGAACGGCGTGTGGAAGACTGCACCATGACGCTGCTATAACCTTCTTCGGCGGCAAGATTGCCGATTCTCGGCATATTTACAAGCTCAAGTCCTTCGGAAAGCCTTGGCTGTCCGGGTAGAACGGGAACCCCCGTAAGAATGGCCTGGACTCCCTGAATACTTCTCTGGGCTGCTGCATAATGGTGATCAAAAACAAGCGAATCTTGAATAAGTCGATCCATATTCGGTGTCGCACCATAGGCATTTCCAGCCAGTGCGTCTATGTACTGATGGCTCCAGCTTTCCAGCAATACAAATACGATATTCTTTCCTTGGAGCGGGTGTTTCCTGTATTGCTGCAGATGCGGATTGGCGCCAAGCTCGCTGGAATTCAGCCCTCCCCCCGCTTGATCACCAGAAAATGTGCCGCGTCCGCGGAGATTGCGCCAACTATGCAACGCAGTAAAAGCACCGCTCAGCGCCAAGTTGGCCTGAGCCTGGCCACCCAATGCATAGGCATCCACGATATTCAACGGTTTCCCATCAACCACCCAGCCCCTGCCAGCCAAAACTAGAACAGGAATAAGCAAGACAGATAACAGCAACTTGGTTAGGGGCGAGCCTGAACGACCACCCCCTCCGTAAGCTGAGACAACCCGACACCAGCAAAACAAAACTGCAGCAGCGAATACCAAGCCAAATAAAACAAGTCCCAGGCGAGAATCCAGAGCCAGATCCAACAGCAAGTAAGCGTCATCCGCCAGGAAGGCAATCTCGCCGCCAATATGGCGACCCACCTCTCCGAAATAGCCAATACTCGCCAGACCAATCAAGATGATAGCGAGCATCGGCATCACCCCGAGATACAACCATGAGCGCTGCCAGTGAGAGCCAAACGGCAGCAGCAAGGCCAATAGAATAGGCGAGAAAGCCAGCGTCACAAGCCCACTATCGAATCGCAGGCCATGAATTAACGCCCCCAGTGTCTGCCGCCAACTGAGTTCAGCGAAAGACTCTGGATAGATGACTAGAAGCACTACCCTGAGCAAGACCAGGATGAAAAATGAAAAAAAGTAAACAAGCAGAAACGGCCTGAGCCGCTCTATTAAAGTAGGCAACATAATAATTTTAAGCTGTATTGGATGATCTATCCGAGGTAGACCGGGAGTTTCTCCCGGTATTTACTCAGTCCTTTCTGACGTTCTGATAGAGCATTAGGCGCGAGGTCTCATGCAGCCCCCGGGTGAGCTCTGCCAAGCGGCGAAACTCTTCGGGATGCTGCTCAGCGACGTTATCCAGCGGTGTCTGCGAGGCCAGATCATGCAAGGTTGGTTGGCTACCGTCGTGTTGCATCTGTAGCAGGAAATCTTTGGTCACACCCCCGATCAACGGGAAAGTGCCTTCTCGCAGCACCAGCGGAACCACGCGCTCCCCCTCCGGAGCTGGCTGCTGGATATCGCGCCCCATCGCACCGTTGCGAAATTCCATGCCGGCCATGCCCAGCACGCTGGGCAGCAGGTCGACCAAGCCCACAGCTTCCTCGATAACTCTCGGCTCCAGCAGTTTGGGCGCATGGATCAGCAGCGGGACGTGATTGCTTTCCAGGCCCAGCTTTTCGAATGCAGGCGGCATATGAGGAATCTGGCTGATGCGAGTGTTGTGGTCACCAAACATGACGAAGATGGTGTTGTCATACCAACCACCCTCTTGAGCAATCTCCATCAGGCGCCCGATATTGAAGTCCAGCAGGCGCACCGCGTTGTACTGGGCCAAGCTACGCGAGCCAGCGTTTTGCACGGTTTCCAGCGGCAGATCGAGCACCTCGAAGCCATCGTTCTCCTTGGGAATGGTGAACGGTCGGTGATTGCCCGCGGTCTGGATATAGGCAAAAAAGGGTTTGCCTTCAGCCTGCTGGCGCAGGATTCGATCGCTCTCCTTGAACAGATCGAGATCCGAAATGCCCCAGACATCGACCATGGGCGAAGACCAGTGACGTTCCTCAAACAGTTGGACATCGTCGATACTCTGGCGAATCAGCGCATTCATATTGGCCCAGCCAGAGTTGCCGCCAATCATGTAGTACTTGTCGTAGCCCTGCAGCGCATTGATCAAGCTGTGCTGGCGAGTGATCAACGGATTACGCGTGGCCGTTTCCTGGCGTGAAACGTCAGGCACACCAGAGATACTGGCCCAGACAGTTTTGGCGGTGCCGGTGACCGGTACATAGAAGTTCTTGAAGAACCAACTCTGCTTGGCCAGCCGGTCGATATTCGGGGTCGGGTTCAGTGGATTGCCATAGGCACCCACGGCGCTGGTACCAAGCGACTCGAGCATGACGAACACCACGTTCGGGCGCTTACTGCCGGCAATGGCATAAGGCTGCGGCGCCTGTTCGCGGTTGAAATTCAAACTCTGTGCATCCGGCTGGTCAACACCCAGATAGCGGCTGATGACATCATAATGTTCAGCTACCTGTTCCCGGTCGTAGGGCTGGTTGGGAACCTTCAGAGTGTCGTAGAGGAAGATCACCGGATTCAGGCCGAGCGCCGAGATCTGGTTGTCCCCCGAAAAGAATGCGTCACTCCAGCGCAACGGCACCGGGTTTTCCAGGTTGATGTTGTCGACGCGGCCGAGAATGCCGAGAAAGACCGCCACAACCATCAGCGCGCTGCCCCAAGTCAGCGAAAGGCGGCTGATCGGCTTTGCCGGACGCTCGAGGGTTACCCGCTCCAGGCGCAGCAGCAGCCACCAAACCAGGGCGGTTGCGGCAGCCCAGCCAAGGCTGATCCACACAACCGGATAGGTTTGCCAGACCATGTCGGTGGAGATTTGCGCGTCTTCGAGGAAGCGCAGCACGGTGGCATTGATACGCACGCCCAGGTAGGCGTAGTGGCCAAAGTCGATGATATAAACCAGCAGCACCGCGCCAAGCGCCAACGCCAGATACAGTCGTGCTAGCCAGCGCAGTACTCGCGAAGTGGTGAGATTCCACACCGGCAGCCAGGCCAGCAAAGCGACTGGCAACATCAGCAAGATGGCCAAGCGAAGGTCGAATCGCAGCCCTATCCCCAGGGTTTGCGATACCGCCTCGACTTCACCGAGCGCGCTGGCCTCAAACCCCGAGAAGCCCACGAAGAACAGTCCGCGCAATGCCGCGAGCACCAAGAACAGGATCGCTACCGCGCCCAACCAGTAGTGCAAGCGCCGCGAGTGAAGCCAACCCATCATGCCAAACCTCAATTTATGGAATCGTCAAAATAGTGCTACGCCCCGCCATCAAGGGCGTATCGGCAGCTTCAGCTCTTTAGGTGCGTTCGACCGGCTCACGAGCAACTTAATCGCGTAGCCAAGCAAGGCTCCCCAGCAGTACAGAGCAATAAACGGATCGAGCAGATAGTCCCAATAATTCGGAGAGGGCTTAAGGCCCAGGCTGAATGCCAAAGTCGCAAATCCCAGCATGCAGGCCCCCAACCAGTTCCTCAGCGTCAACAGCCCTAAGGCCAGCAGGCCTATGATCAGGATCAATGGCCGCGGGTTGTAGCCCAGCCGATAGGGGTCAAAGTAGGACAGCCCCATCGTGGCGGGATAGAGAAATAGTGCCAAAGCCGCTATCAGGACCAACACCTGCACGCGGATGGTGCGATCCAGTTGCTCCACCAGTCCCATTTTTACCGCTGCAACGAACGTCAGCGCCACCAACGTGGTGATGGCCACGTCATCCGTGAAACTGCGCATATAAGCCGCAAGCGAAAGCCCCTCCACGGGAATGAAACTGATCCCCAGCAGCACGACCAGACGGACAAACTGCAAGGCCGGGCTGAAGCCAAGCTTCGGAATAATGGCGAATGCCAGTAGCGCAAAAGTCAAATGCGCTTGCCAAAGTTCAAGCATCAGAGCTGCTCCTCAAGCCAGGCGTCATTGAAACTGATGTGTTTGATGAAGGTGTTGTTCCAGGAATAGACCAGGTGATAGAGCCCATCGTCGCTCTTGATGAAATACGGGTATTCGTATTCGAAGTCGCAGCCGTGATCCTTACAAACTCGTTGATCCAGATTTGCCAGAAACTCGTCGACAAGGCTCTCTCTGCGCGGTCCGCTGGAGCGGAGGAATTTGTCGCCGATGATTTCGCGATAAACCTCAGGACTGAATGGATTGCCATCCGGATCGGGAGACTCGTCCAGATCAATCACTGGCTTCCACAAATCGAGACCGGAATCGGTTCCCATCAGCCGCAGTCGAAAACGTCCATCTTCTAGATCATTCAGAGCGACTAGCAATCCGTGATCAGGCGTAGCCACCGCTGCAAGCGAGGAGTTTGGGTTGGCGGGATCGACAGGATAAGGCTCACTCCAGGTTTGCCCCGCGTCCTCGGTTCGACTGGCAAGAACCTTGTGATGGGTGTCACCCGCATAGCGCAACATCGCGACGGCATTGTGCTCGTCCATCGGTACTATCGTGGGTTGCAGGGAGTGCTTGCCCCTGCTGATACGGGTTTTATCGACAACGACGCCGGCCGGACTGATGTACAGGTACTCGGCAAACTTGCCCAGAAACTCGTGATAGACCGGCAGGCCGATGGTGCCGTCGCGATGGAACACTGGCGCGTTGCGCACGAGCGTGCTGATGTTCAAGAAAGGAGTCGTAATCAACTGCTTGGGCGCAGACCAGTTTTCACCAAGGTCATCCGAGTACATGGCGTTGATCGCGCTGCCAGCCCAGCCACCAATGGACACCGAAACATAGAAAAGCCACAGCCGGTTGTCGGGAGCCAGCGCGATAACAGGGTTGCCCAGCTTGCGTATGTGTTTCTGGGTCGCACTCTCGGTAGATTCCCGCGTAGCGAGAACCACCTCCTCTCCCCACTCGGCTTCTTGGGCGTCGTAACGCGAGCCGCGAACCTGAACATCTGCGGCGCCCTCTCTGGAGCCGGCAAACCAGACCGCCATGAGTCCGCCCTCAGGCAGAGATGCGACTGAGGATGCATGAACGAACTCGTCAAGATCCGAAGAGGCGAAACGGCTGCTGTAGAAAGGAGTCTGGGTGCCGCCAATTAGCTCAACGGGCCGTTCCGCCATGGCAAAACCGAGCACGTGGCGATCAGGGTGGAGCCACCAGGCGGAAGCAAATACAGCAAAGAGGGAGACAACAGCCAAGCACGAGGGCAGAAAACCGAACTTCTGAGGACGCATTGAAAAAACCATAATTGCACAAACACGCAAAACTTCCTGCGGGCGGCGGGAAGCGACCAGAAACCAGCCTCAGGGACAAAGGCATGGTAGAGGGAGTGTTTGGCTGGTTCTTACAAGGGTCTGACTCGACTGCGTAAATAGACGGGGACTGGCCAATTGGCATGCAACGGCAGCCGAGGATCTTGGAGTAGTGAGCTCGCGGATGCAACCTCGAACGCTAGTGCTCGACCAGCGGCAGACCATGCTCGCCCCGACTTCACTCAACTGAACCCCGCATAAAACCTGGGCTCCAGGCGATACCCACGGATTCATAAATGGACAACAACGCAACATTTGGTCAAAAAAAGCCCACAACAAGGCAGTTGCTGCTATCATGATGCCCCGTCCAACGACCCGATACCTAAAAATATCTCGTAGCGATGATGAATTTCTGCTCCCTCCCGGCTGTTACGCCGCCATAAGTTACCCGCCCGCTTTTTAGCGCTACTGCCTGCTGCCGTTTCACTGCAGGCAATTGGTGTGCGCCGTCGACCACGCACGACGGTTCTTCTTACTCCTTACCGCCAGCCCTGCTGAATTTCGGCCAGACCGTATTCGTTCGCCTGTATTTCCAGGGCTGTGGTGTTGCGCCGATTTCATTCGCAACGACTAGAAGAGGCTTCCATGCCCCCAACGACAACCGCTGCCTTTGCGCACAACTTCCTTGGCCATGCGCCAACTTGGTACAAGCAGGTGATTGTCGCCTTCCTGCTGCTCAATCCGTTCTGCTTGTGGCTACTCGGCCCGCAGGTCACCGGCTGGCTGTTGATTGCCGAGTTCATTTTCACCCTGGCCATGGCTCTCAAGTGCTACCCGCTGCTACCTGGCGGGTTGTTGGCAGTGGAGGCCTTGTTGCTTGGAATGACGACTCCTGAAGCGTTGTATGCCGAGGTGACCACCAATCTTCCGGTCATTCTGCTGCTGATGTTCATGGTCGCCGGCATCTACTTCATGAAGAACCTGTTGCTGGTGACCTTCACGCAGATCCTGGTCGGGGTGCGCTCCAAATACTTGCTGGCTCTGCTGTTCAGCATGACTGCGGCACTGCTATCGGCATTTCTCGATGCACTGACGGTCACGGCCGTCATTATCAGCGTGGCGGTGGGGTTCTTTTCCGTCTACCACAAGGTCGCCTCAGGCAAGGGCTACCATCACGGCGAACACAACCATAACTCCGACAAAGAGGTCATCGAGCTGCATCGAGAGGACCTCGAAGGGTTCCGTGCCTTTCTGCGCAGCCTTCTAATGCATGCTGCAGTTGGTACAGCTCTTGGCGGCGTATGCACTCTGGTGGGCGAACCACAGAACCTACTGATCGCGAAGACCGCAGGCTGGGACTTCAAGGATTTCTTCACCCTGATGGCACCAGTGTCCATGCCAGTACTGGCCGCCGGCCTGTTAACTTGTGTTGCCTTGGAAAAACTGCAGTGGTTTGGCTATGGCGCCAAGTTGCCCAAGCCCGTACGCCATGTGTTGGAGGAATTTGCCGCCAGTGAGAAATCCAGGCGCGGCCCCAGCCAGCGAGCCGCGCTGATAATCCAAGCCATCGCCGCACTGGTGCTTGTGCTGGGCCTCGCCCTTCACATTGCCGAGGTAGGCCTGATCGGCCTACTGGTAATCATCCTGATCGCATCGTTCAACGGCGTGACCGACGAACACCAGATCGGCAAGGCCTTTCAGGAGGCCCTGCCATTCACCTCGCTGCTGGTGGTGTTTTTTGCCATCGTCGCAGTGATTCACGAGCAACACTTGTTCAGCCCGATCATCACCGCAGTGCTGGCTCTACCGATTGAACAGCAACCGGGGATGTTCTTCCTCGCCAACGGCGTACTGTCGATGATCAGCGACAACGTGTTCGTTGCAACCGTCTACATCAGCGAAATCAAGCAAGCGCTGGATGCCGGCACCATAGACCGGACGCACTTCGAGCGCTTGGCCATCGCCATCAACACCGGCACCAACCTGCCCAGCGTGGCTACGCCCAATGGCCAGGCTGCCTTCCTCTTCCTGCTAACGTCTGCCATCGCACCGCTGGTGCGTCTGTCCTACGGACGCATGGTGGTAATGGCATTGCCCTATACCTTGGTAATGGGCGGCGTCGGCCTGTTGGCAGTGATTTTTCTCGTTTAACCCGACTTGGCAGCCCTATTGCTAGGCACCCGGTCATAACCTTCAACCTACGGACTTATACATGCTTCAGAAACTCAAGCAAGACTGGTTCTCAAACATACGCGGCGATTTGCTCGCCGGCATCGTCGTTGCTCTGGCCCTCATCCCCGAGGCCATCGCCTTCTCCATCATCGCCGGCGTCGACCCCAAAGTGGGTCTGTACGCCTCGTTCTGCATTTCTGTAGTAATCGCCTTTGTTGGTGGTCGCCCCGGAATGATTACAGCAGCAACGGGCGCCATGGCGTTGTTGATGATCACACTGGTGAAGAACCATGGCCTGGAATACTTGCTCGCGGCCACGTTGCTCACAGGTGTACTGCAGATCGTCGCGGGCTACCTCAGACTAGGCTCACTCATGCGATTCGTTTCGCGGTCAGTGGTTACCGGCTTCGTCAATGCGCTAGCCATTCTGATTTTCATGGCCCAGTTGCCTGAACTGACCAATGTCACCTGGCATGTGTACGCCATGACCGCCGCCGGTCTGGGCATTATTTATCTGTTTCCCTATGTACCACTGGTAGGCAAGGCCATTCCCTCGCCGCTGGTTTGCATCGTGGTGCTGACGGCCATCGCCATGTATTTCGGCATGGATATCCGCAATGTCGGCGATATGGGCCAGTTGCCGGACACCCTGCCCATCTTCCTCTGGCCGGACGTACCGCTGACCTTCGAGACCCTGGCGATCATCTTCCCCTATGCCGCCGCCCTGGCAGTGGTCGGCCTGCTGGAATCGATGATGACCGCAACGATCGTCGATGACCTGACCGACACCAACAGCGACAAGAACCGCGAGTGCAAGGGCCAGGGTGTGGCCAATATCGCCTCCGGCCTGCTCGGCGGCATGGCCGGGTGCGCCATGATCGGGCAGTCGATCATCAACATCAAATCCGGCGGCCGCACTCGCCTTTCAACGCTGTCGGCAGGTGTTTTCCTGCTGCTGATGGTGGTTTTCCTGGCCGAATGGCTGACTAAAATCCCGATGGCTGCTCTGGTCGCGGTAATGATCATGGTCGCCATCGGTACCTTTAGCTGGGATTCGCTGCGCAACCTGAAGAAACACCCGCTGTCGACCAATATCGTCATGGTGGTAACCGTCATCGTCGTCGTGGCCACGCACAACCTGGCATACGGTGTGCTGGCTGGCGTGCTGCTGGCGGCCATGTTCTTCGCCAATAAGGTCGGCCATTACATGCACATCGGTTCCTCGGTTGACAACGATGGCATAAGCCGCACTTACAACGTCACTGGCCAGGTGTTTTTCAGCTCGGCGGACAAGTTCGTAGCCGCATTTGATTTCAAGGAAGCCCTGGAAAAGGTCACCATCGACCTTACTCATGCACATTTCTGGGACATCACTGCAGTGGCAGCGCTGGACAAGGTAGTCGTCAAGTTCCGCCGCGAAGGTACTGAGGTCGAAGTGCTCGGCCTGAACGAGGCCAGCGCCACCATCGTCGACCGCTTTGGCGTACATGACAAACCAGACGCCGTAGACAAACTGATGTCCCACTAAGTCTTCATTAAGTCCGGATAGCCGCTCCCACAAGGAGCGGCACCTACCACTCACGTTCTCCATTCCCAATGGAGGCAACGAGGAATTCCCATGACAGCTGTCATTTCCTGTATTGACGGATCGCCGTCTTCAGCCGCCGTATGCGACTACTCCGCATGGGCCAGCGTGCGCCTCGCCGCCCCCCTGACCCTGGTTCATATCCTGGAAGAAACACCGAAAGCCCCTACCGACTTTACCGGCAGCATTGGCCTGGGTAGCCGCGAGCATTTGCTGCAAGAGCTCGCGGAGCTTGACGAGAAACGTGGTCGCTTGGCGCGCGAACACGGTCAGCACCTGCTGGAAGCTGCCAAGCATCGCCTCGACCAACTTGGCATCATGCATCCCAAAGCGGTACAGCGGCATGGCAACCTGGTCGACAGCCTGAAGAAGATGGAAGACGACATCCGCCTGCTGGTCATCGGCCGCCAGGGCGAGCACAGCGAAAATCTTTTCGAGCACATAGGTGGTCACGTCGAGAACGTCATACGCACGCTGCACCGCCCAGTCCTCGTGGTTCCGACCGACTTCGTGATGCCGCAGTGCTTTCTGGTCGCTTTCGATGGCAGTGCCAACGGCCGTCGCGTGGTTGAGCGTCTGGTTCAGAGTCCACTGCTCAAGGGCCTCGACTGCCACGTGCTGATGGTCGGCGAGCCATCAACCGAACATCAGGCGCAACTCGACTGGGCAACTGGCCAATTGCAGCAGGCCGGCTATACCACCTACTCGAAAACCTGCCAGGGTGATGTCGAGGATGCGCTGGAAAGCTATTGCCAGGACCAATTCATCAGCCTTCTGGTCATGGGGGCTTACGGTCACTCGCGGATTCGTCAGTTCCTGGTCGGCAGCACCACCACCAACATGCTGCGCCGGGCCAAGCTGCCCCTGCTGATGTTGCACTGACCCCCACCCAAACCGGCGGGTCACAACAACGAGGGGCCCGCCACAACGGGCGTCTCTGCGGTACTACGCACTACCGATGCGGCGCTTTTCGTTCCAGCAGCCTCGACCTGCGAGGCTCGAAAGAGGAATTCATGCATGCCCGAGGCACCTATATCGCCAAGCATCAACTATCTCCGCAACGACTCCAGCCTGCATCGCCTGATGTTGGAACTGCTGGAAAAAGCCGATATCCGCATAGGTGGAGATCGCCCCTGGGATCTGCAGCTCAATGGCCCTGGCCTGCCCGAACGCGTATTCGCCCAAGGCAATCTGGGACTTGGCGAGGCCTACATGGAGGGCCTTTGGGACGCTCCGCAGCTCGATGAGTTCTTCCATCGACTGCTCGCAGCCCACCTCGACCAACACGTACAGCCTTTGCGGCTGATCTTCCATGGACTGCGCACGCGCCTAGTCAACCTGCAAAGCTTCAGACGCGCCTGGCAGGTGGGCGAAGCTCACTACGATCTGGGCAACGACTTCTATGCAGCCATGCTCGACCCGCGCATGACCTACACCTGCGGTTACTGGAATAAAGCGGCGACCCTGGCCGAGGCGCAAGAGGCCAAGCTGGATATGATCTGTCGCAAGCTCAAACTGGAGCCCGGTATGCGCCTGCTCGATATCGGCTGTGGCTGGGGCAGCCTGATGGGGTTTGCCGCCGAGCATTACGGGGTCGAGTGCATAGGCGTGACCATCTCCAAGGAGCAGGCCGCCTGGGCCAAACAGCGCTATGCGGGTCTGCCGCTGGAGTTTCGCCTGCAAGATTACCGTGAAGTCGAAGGCCAGTTTGATCGGATTGCCAGCGTGGGCATGTTCGAACACGTGGGGCGCAAGAATCACCGCACCTTCATGGAGGTTGCACATCGCTGCCTTGCCGACGATGGCTTGTTTCTGCTGCACACTATCGGCAAGAACATGCGCCACAGCACACCGGACCCCTGGATCGACAGGTACATCTTCCCCAACGGGGATCTGCCGTCAGCTGGCCAGATCGGTGATGCCGCGGACAATCTTTTCGTAGTCGAGGATCTGCATAACTTCGGTGCCGACTATGACCGCACGCTCATGGCCTGGTACGAAAATTTCGAACTATCCTGGCCCAGGTTCTCTGACGAACTCGGCGAGCGTTTCTATCGCATGTGGCGTTATTACCTGCTGTCGTGCGCTGGAGCCTTTCGCGCGCGCGATATCCAGCTTTGGCAGTGGGTGATGAGCAAAGAGGGTGTCCCAGGAGGCTACTCACGGGTTGTGATGTAGCACCGCGATTGCGGGGTGCGATTACCCGGCACCTCTGGTAGGTTTGCTGCATGGGGCTGCCAATTCCGTGCGTTTCCTATCCGCACTTCCCCATGACGCAATGCACCAATACAAGGAAAACGTTATGACCTATGTGATGGCTTGCATCGACGGCTCTCCTTCTGCCACCGCAGTATGCGACTACGCGGCCTGGGCTAGCCTGCGACTCGATTGTCCCCTGGCATTCCTGCATGTTCTCGATGAGAACCGCTACCCAACCAACAGTAACCTCAGCGGCAACATCGGCCTGGGCAGCCGCGAGCATCTGTTGGAAGAACTGGCCGAACTCGATGCCCGGCGCAGCAAACTCGCTCTCGAAGAAGGCAGGATCATGCTGGAGGCTGCGAAACAACGGGCGCAGCAAGACGGTATCAGCAGTCCGCTGGTCAAGCAGCGTCATGGCGACTTGGCTGAAACCTTGGTGGAGCTGCAAGAAGAAATCCGCCTCGCAATCATCGGTAAGCAAGGCGATCACACCAGTGCCGGCGCACAGGTCGGCAGTCACCTGGAAAGTGTATTGCGTACACTCAGCCGTCCGGTGCTGGTGACCCCCACCGCCTTCAAACAGCCTGAAAGCGTGATGCTCGCCTATGACGGCCGGCCGACCATGGATAAGGCCGTCCAACTGATTGCGGGCAGCCCATTGTTCAAAGGCTTGCCCATCCATCTCGTGCTGGTCGGCGCGGATACCAACGACGCCTGGGAGCAACTCAAGTCCGCGAAAGAGAAACTCAAGGCTGCGGGCTTCGATGCCCAGATAGCCATCCGTGCTGGCGAAGTGGAACCTACCCTGCACGCTTACCAGAACGAGCATGCCATCGATATGATCGTGATGGGTGCGTACAGCCGCTCCCGTATCCGTGAGTTCCTGGTCGGCAGTACTACTACCAAGATGCTCAGCACCTCCCGCACCCCTCTTCTGCTGTTGCATTGAAGGGAAGCGGCCATGAGCGATGAGATCGACCTGGAGCACTTCCGCGACTTGCTACAGGCCCGCTTGGCGGAACTGGACAGCCTTGAATCCGCAGCGCAATCGCGGGACTCCATCGAGTTGGATCAGAGCAAGGTAGGTCGACTCTCGCGCATGGATGCCCTCCAGCAACAAGCCATGCTGGATGCCAACCGGTTCCGTGGCAGACGGGAGCGCCTGCGCATTGAGGCAGCGTTTCGACGCATTGCCGAAGGCGATTATGGCTACTGCGCCCAGTGCGATGAACCTATAGCCCTTGGCAGGCTGAACTTCGACCCGGCAACGCCGCTATGCATCGCGTGCGCGAACAAAGCCGACGATAATTAGTCATCTCATTACCACCCAGAAATGCCTAGCGATGAACCCCGCGACGCCTAACCCATTTGATTTAAACCTCTATGCAACTGATTACTGAATTGATTCACCCCCAACTCAAATCCAGGCAAGGCAGAGTATTTCGTCGCCACGCCGCCCGCGGTATTGTTCTGCGAGAAGAGCAAATTCTGTTGCTCTTCACAGAACGATACAACGACTTCAGCTTCCCCGGCGGCGGCCTCGATACTGACGAGGACATCATCGAGGGGCTTGTACGCGAGCTCGAGGAAGAGACTGGCGCTCGCGACATACAAGTACTCCAGAACTTCGGCTACATCGAAGAGTACCGACCTTACTGGAAGCCGCAGTACGATCTGATGCACATGACCTCGCACTTCTACGTGTGCGATATAGCGCAACAGCTGCAGCCGGTCAGAATGGAAAGTCACGAGATCGCCAACGGTATGCGTCCCATCTGGGTCGATCTGCATGAAGCCATTGCGCATAACGAGGCAGTGATGCGTCGCCAGGAATCCTCAATGGGTCAATCAATCCAGCGAGAGACCTTCATGCTACGAAGAGTGGCTACCCAACTCCTGACGACCTGCTGAGCACTATTAACCCGGCAATCAAATACACCAAATCATGCTGCGTAGGCGATACGTGGATGCCGGAAATAAGAACGGATTCTTTGAGGGCGTAATTGCAATCGTCTCATGACCGAGCGAACACGCCTTTCC
>Ga0228664_1000235_pt1 | contig 36028 bp, 60 predicted proteins | sample 78DmetaG_FD_183029 | JGI IMG/M metagenome (GOLD analysis project Ga0228664, IMG submission 183029) | Seawater microbial communities from Monterey Bay, California, United States - 78D | ecosystem: Environmental > Aquatic > Marine > Coastal | place: USA: California | collected 2016-09-26 | reverse complement strand
TACAAAAGTTTAGAGATACACTTGCTAAAAAAGAGTTGCTCAATAACATACAAAATAAATATCAATTAACAGAAGAACAAGCAAAAGAAATGGTGGAAAATTATGAATAAAGATTATTTAATACCAAGTTTTATAAGAAAAGGAAAATTAAAAATGAACATAGAAAAGATAATAAACTATTTGGAAAACAATATAAAAAGATATAATAATGGAGATAAAGAGATAACTCTTTTAGAACATCAAATGAATTGTGCAACATTAAAGCACTTTCAAAATGTAAGTAAAAATAAAGAGGTGGGTAAATGCAAAGAGAATGTGATGAATACTACGAGGATAGCCAAGTGTTCTTAGATGATGTAATAAAATTTAAAGATATAGTCAAGACTATTGACATAGAAAAATATTCGAAAAGTCAAAGAGCATACTGCGAGATAGTTGAGGAAATATTCAAAGAGATATTCACTAAAGATGGTGAAGTAATCTATAATGAATATGGCGATACTAAAAAACAAAAGATTAATGAATATGGTGATGTAATCAAAGAGGAGAAAAACAATGGTTAAAGATTATTTCATAACCCTTAAAGGTAAAGAAGTGTTCAGAAGTAAATCTGATAAGGATACTCGTTCTGCTTTTCATAAACTAGCAAAAAAACATGGATTAATTGATGTAAAGGTTGCTAGAGGAGAATTAAGAAATGAGTAAAACAATGATAGATAAGTTCAATGAAATATGGGATTCAATACCTGATATTGCACAAGCAATAATAGTCATGTCAGTCATTTCTATATTTTGGATATTTGTATTAGGGTAGTCAATCTTTTAAATTACTGAGTACTACAGTATAAGTTTGACATTCATCTGCCCTTGAGAGTCGCTAAGTTCACCCTCGTTTACTTAGTGGCTCTTTTTTTATGTCTTTTTTTCTGTTAGATTGATGATATAAACTATGTGAGAATATTATGTTTCCAATAGAATTAATATCAATGCTCGTATCTACAGTTCTCGGTGGTGTCTTATCAATTATGGCACAGAAATCTAAAGATAAGGCAGATGAACAAAAGATGCTTATGCAAAGAGCAAATTTTGATGCAAAACAAAAAGATAAGGCGAGAGCAGTTGATGACCCTTTCACTAAGAATACTAGGCGATGGATAGCATTAATTTGTGTGGTTGCTATTTTGGTATTGCCTAAGTTAGCCCCATTCATTGATTCTGATATGCCAATTTATGTTGGTTATACAGAATCGGTGATGCAAGGTTGGTGGATATTTGCCTCAAGCACAGACATAACTCAATGGAAACCAATGACTGGTCTAGTTATAACTCCATTAGATACACATGTCGTTTCTAGTATCGTAGGTTTGTATTTTGGTGGTAGTTTGGTAAGGAGATGAGAACAATGTTCGCTTTTTACAAAGAGGTTATTCTCATTATGTTATTTATAATATTGGCTTATGGCATATCTGATGCTTTAGCTGATGTCACATCGAGTGGCTCAACAACCAATACTCAATCTAATAATGCTGGTTCAAATACTGCCATAACTGGTGGCTATGAAAGTTCGACCACCTATCAATCAGGGTCTAGTTCTAACAGTACAACGAATAATGAAACTAATAATTCTACGAATCAAAAAACAGCAGTCAATAGTGCATCAGCACCAAGCATGAGTGTTTATGGTCAGGATAGTTGTGTCGTTCCTCTAACTGCTGGAGTTACACTGATTGGATTCTCAGGAAGTTTTGGCTCTTACCATTTGGACTTAGATTGTCAAAGAAGAAAATCAGTCAATATGCTTTTTCGTTTGGGCATGAAAGTGGCATCAATTAGTCTTGCCTGTCAAGATGAAAATATTTGGAAAGCCATGATGAATGCTGGAACACCTTGTCCTGTTGATGGATTAATTGGCGATAAAGCAAAAGCAAGGTGGATTGAAAAAAGAAAAACTGAACTAAAAAATACTGGCGATAATAAAACCAGTATGACTTGGAATGATTAGAATATTGCTATTATCATTGATATTATCTAGCTGTGCGAGTCATTCTGTGACTTTAGGCGAGATGAAAGTGTATGGGAGTAACGAGAATTGGGTTTACGAACCAACAAAAGAATGAGATACTTATTTATATTCATTTGTTTTCCTATAACCCTGTTTGCCGAGCAGACAGGGAACTTGGTTATTAATGGAGATTTTGAAAATAACAATTCTAATAATTGGACTACATCAGGCGAAGTCCAAGTTCTAAATGATTGTTGTGGCTCAAACTATGATTTGGAGTTTGGTCTGCAAGGAAGTATCGAGCAAGACTTTAATTTAACAAGCAACAATATAAATCAGTCTATGCTAGATAATGGCATTACTTTAAACAGTTCTGTCTTAATGCAGAATGGTGAATGTGGTGTATCAGGTTGTTGGGGTGGTCAAGGTGGTGCTGATTCTTTTACAATCAGATTACAAATAAAAGACTCTGATAATAATATATTATCTACGACAACACAGGAGAGATATAATGTCACAGGAATTAATGGCAAAATTTTTGAAAATAGTGTCACACATAATGGTTCTAGCTCGAACATTGGAAATATTCATATTAGTGGTTCCGATACTAATGGTGTTGCTGGTGGTCTTGGTGGTGCTAATGTTGATGATATAGTAGTCAGAATGACTTACGACCCTGTTGTCTTATCGACTACACAAACTACTCACATCGCTACAACCTTTCAAGAGATAGAAGAAGTATTATTTAGCAGTGTTGAAACAGTAGAGTTTATCCCTATAAAAGAATTTACTTTTGAAGTTTATGAAGAGCCTGAAATAATTTTAGAAGTATTTGAAGAAATATTTATTGAAGAAATTAAAAAGGAAGAAATAAATACAGGGATAATAAGTTTATTTTTTGAGCCTGTAGAAACAACAACTGAGATACCATCAATAGAAAGTTTTGAAGAAATATCAATGGAGAGTATAATAGAAGTATATGAAGAACCAAAGACCCTCGAATCGTTCACAACAGAAGTCGAAATCGTTGAAGAAGAACCTAAAGGAACAGAAGTCGTTGCTCTCGCAGAAGAAATTACAGAAACCCCAAACTCTGAAAGAGTCACTGAACGACAACCTGTTCGAGAAGAAGTTAGCACAGCAAATAGTGAATCAACAGAAGAAGAAGTTGTTGCCGAAGAAACCAACGAGTCAAATGAGCCATCAGAAAATAATGCTAGAGAATCAGTTGAAGAAACAGATGTTCAAGAAACAGAAACAGCTCAATCCGAATCTAGTAACGAAACAAGAACAGGAAGTGAAGAATCTAACTCAAGCGATAACGAAAGCGAACAAGAAGTATCAGAAAGCAATGTGGATAGTGAAACTGATACTAACAGCACAGAAGTTTCTGAACAAACTATCGAATCTATTTCAGTGGAAAAAATTGCAACAAAAGTTGCCGAAGTGGTTAAAGAAATTGATAAGCAATTAGTTGTGACTAATATTATTGTTGCTAAAGCTATGCAATCAAAGATAAATATTGACAGTTACAGTTCTATCAATAATAATTTATTTAATAATCAAACTATTATGAATGGTGGAAGTTATGATGAGTTCAGAGAATATGTTGATAACAGAAATATATATCAACAAAGCCAAGTCATTTATAATGATGAATTTAGCCAGTATCAAGAAAAGATTGATGAGGCTAAAGCAAACACCATAAGAGCAGTTGAACATTTGAGGAAGATTCGTGGATATTAAAACAATAGCAACAGGGATAGGATTAGTAATTACATTTGCTGGTTTGTTCGTATTTCAAGGGCAACTAATACAAAGGATTGATGTACTTGAATCTAAATCAGCACCTGATATTAAACCATTAGAACAACAAATCGCTATCAATGAGGCAGAAATTAAAGTCCTCAATGCGATAGTATCGGAGATGAAAGCAAAAAGGGATAATCCATTATCCCAATAACTATTATTTATTAGTTTACTTTTTTGCCTACCCAATCTCCATCAAATGAGCCATCTTTATGAAGTTTATTCCATGAATCATACTCCTCTATCAATACTTGATATGTATTCCATGCATATATCTCAATAGGTAGATGATTTGGATTTGCTCCTAAGTATATTTCCTCGTAGTTATTTATGTACCAAGCTTTTAACTGCTCTACTGCCTCATCTCTGTTATCGTACACACAATTTGATACAGCATTTCTTCCTTTCCTATCTCTATACATAAGTTTGGTTATTATATATTTTTTATTTTTTTCCATTTTATTTATCCTCGTTTTATTTAGTTTACAATACAATCATATCATACTTTATACTAAAAGTATATAGTTATTTTTATTGGGTTAGATTTGAGGTGTTAATTTAGAATTAATATCGTGTGTGAGGCTCTTAATAGACTCATTTTGACTGTTTTATCTTAAATTAGTATGAATATACTATATAACTTCGCTACAGCTAAAAGAAATGCCATATACAGAGATTTGGTCTGCTGTCCAAGATAATTCGTTAGAGTCCATTCTCATAACAGCTTTTGTATTTGCATAAGCTATTGAAGAATCATTTGCTAATGCTGTTTTTAAAGGTGGCTCAATTTCTACTGTAGCTTGACCACTTCCATTAGAAGTGCAATCAGCAGTTATCATATGAAGTTTTTGAGTAGCACCTGAACCGAACTGTATGTAATCACCAGCTTTAAAAATGACTGTACTCGCAGTAGCATTTTCTACCGATATCGAATAAGCACCAACCGAATGAACTCCATTGACATTAATTACTGAATTTAATCCACCACGAATTGTTTTTGAATCAGGGTCGCCCAATAAAAATGTTCCAGCACGACCATGAAGTTGCATAAAAAATACTTGCCAAGCATATGCCTCATCTCTTTTCATGGGTGGAAGTTCTACAGTAGTAGTCCACATCGCACCACCATAATCTGCACTCTGACTAGAATAATTGAAAGGAGATGTGCTTACAGCTACAGTTCTTACTATTCTCCATTCTGAAGTTCTAAAATTACTCGGACTGGTTGGCATGGTTAAAGGATAACTTGGTGCTGTCATGAGCCGAATGTCCTAGCAAATGCACCACCGCGAGATTTAGCCTCTGCTACTGCACCTACTGTTTCTTTTTTAATTTGTGGCATTAGGTTCTGTACTTCTGCTCTAACTGTGGGTACGATTCCTGTTGAAAAATTTAATGATTGATTAATGGTGACACCACCACTACCCATCTTATCGTTTGGAATAATTGTACCAGCAGACTTAGGCATAAACATCTCTGCACCTTTTTCTCCTACCATATAAGGAACATTAGGAGATACAAAACCACCACTGGCTCTACCCATTAATGCTGTTCTTGCACTTTGTGACCAACCAAAACTTTGATTTTGAGCTCCCATACTAACTGATGAACCAGCTCCAGCAGTAGATGGTGTACCAAGTCCAGCAGTAAATAATGTCACTGCACTACCTAAAATTGTATCTAAAAAACTACCACCACCTCCACCACCACCCATTTGAACTAACTGCGCCATCTCTGATTTCATAGCTTGTAATTTTTTTGTTAAACCTATAATCAATGGTTCTATAATCAATACATGAGTAATTGTTGAAACTATTTGTGTGATAACACTTCTAAATATATCTTTCATTGCATCTCTAAAACTACCACCTGAAACGATTGCTGTAGCAAAAGCATCTGATATTGATTTACCAGCATCTTCGAATGATTTTTTAACTTCTATTAATATATCTTCTACTTTTTTCATAGTTTCAGCTAGTGCCATAGCTTTCTTTTTATTCTCACTCATTTCTTCAGCACTTTCTCTGACTGCTATGCTTTTTAAATTATAAGCACTCGTAACACCTTTAACTAAAGATTCTTGTAATTCAAGTTGTTTAGCATTTTCATCTAATGTGTTGTTGTATTTATCTAATGCCATGTCAATGCCTACGAATACTGCTATTGCAGTTGCTAATTTTGCAATCAACATAGCGATACCACCAATACCAGTCGCAATCAAAGCAGTTTTTAGAGCAATCAATGATTTAGTCACACTCATGACTCCTTGTTTTATTTTAAATAATGCAACTACCATTTTTACACCAAAGGTGGCAATCATTAAAGAAAATACAGCTTTTAAAGTTGTGCCTAAAAAAGATAATGCAGTTCCGAAACCCTCTACTGCTGATGCTAATACACTTCCGATATCACTTGCGAATGCTTTTATTTTGTGTTCGTTTTCTTCTAATGCTTTATTAAAGTCATTCATCTTATCTTTTAACTGTGCGAAGAAACCATCGCCTACTGCTCTTTGAAAAATAAAAAACTTATCACCAATCATTGATACTGTACCAGTCAATGTCTTTGCTAATTCATCTGTAGCATTACCAAACTTACCACCCTTGCCGAAAACTTTTGAGAATGCCTCGGCAGTTTCCTCAATACTCACAGTAGCACCCATTTGGAAACCCAGCATTTGTCGAACACCTTTTTCTCTAAACATATCAGCAGATGCGATACCACCAGCGAATGACCTTTGTATTTGTTCTGCTGTTGCTTGAAAAGATAATCCTGTGATTGAGGCAACATTACCTGTTATTTCCATGAGTTCAGCTAAATGGTCAGCATCATCTGATACTACAGCTAACGAACCTGACCCTCTTTGTATTTCTGCTAGACTGAAAGGCACTTTAGATGCGAATGTTGCCATGTTATCAAAGGCTCTAGCTCCCTCTTCTGCACTACCAAATAATGCTTTTAATCTTACATTCAGATTTTCTATTTGAACTGCAACATCTACAAAACCTTTAACAGCGATAACACCAATAGCACCAGCAACTACTGAGCCAACCTTTAAAGCAGTCATTGCGAATTTATCTAAAGATTTATTGGCTCTGTCAAAGCCACCTGACATTTTTTTAGATGCACCTGTGACAGCAGTATTTGCCTTTGCTAATCCTCTTTGTAAATCGCTGATGTCAGCTTGGACTTTTACAATTAACTTATCTAATTCTGTTGCCATATCTTAGTTTTCGTTCATTTCTATAAAATTTACTGGGTAATTACCTTGACAGATTAACACTAGAGTTAGTAATCAGGGTACATTTCTTTCAATTCTTCTAGTTCTGACTTCTCCATAGGTTTGTCATTATTTCCATTATATTCTTTAAAACCATTGATTGCCATAGTGATTTCTTTAATTGACATATTCCAAAAGCACTTAGGAGATAAGTGCATCATTCCAACACAGACTTCAAACCATCTTTCTACAGGAAGAACTTCACTTCCTTTTATGACTCGCTTTTTTTTTCATCTTCCTTTTCGCCAGTGTCTAAGGCTAATGTAAGTAAATCTCCAGCAGTTTTAATAGATTCTATAAGTCCTAAATCAGAAACTAATTTTTTTACATCTGAATCTTTTATATCATTTCCACCAGCACGAATGCTTAAAGTCATTATAGTTATAATTTCCATAAGACTTAATTCACCAGTAGATAATTTATTAGCTACTTTAAGTATAGAAGTTCCTAAAGCACTCTCAATCCCCATGATAGTATCAAGCGACATTTTCGCTTTATAACTTACATCATTTGGAAATTTTAGTGTCGTTTCTGCTTTTAATAGGTTTGTCATTGTTTTTATCCTCGATTGTTATTTTTAAAGTTTCTTCTCTTTCTCCTACATCTTCTATAGATTCAATTTTATAATCTTTTGAATCTATCGTAACATTAGTAGATTTAAGAAGTTTCAAGTCAAACATCATTTCTATTTCTATCATGTCGTTTGACTTATTAACTTGTGCATTAACTTTCTTACCATTTATAGTAATTTCAGTTTCTTTCCACATTACATTACTCCTAGACTGTTGCTATAGTTATTGCACCAGCAGATTCAAATGATAAAGAATATTGAGCTGAATCATTGTATTCACCTGAATATTCCATACTTGTTATCTGAAAAGCACCAGTAAAGGTGTTGTAGTCAGGAACAAGGAATTGAAAATTTGAAAATGTTGAGGCACTAAAAGCAGTCAATACTGATTGATGTGTAGCACCATCATCAAATATTCCACTTCCTGAAATACTAAATGATTTGATACCAGCACCAGCTAATAATGTTCTTACTCTTGATGAGTCTTTGTTTGTTATGTCTATTTGTTCAGAATTAATTGTGATAGATGTACTTCTTAAAGCACCAATGGTAGTAAATGTTTCTGGACTACCAGCATTACCTATCTTCATTAAAACTGCACTACCTTTTTGGACTGCCATTTTATTACTCCTATTTAGTTGTCATATACAGTAAAGTCTATATTCACTATACCATGTCTTGTGATACCATCAACCTCTGTCATTGTTGTTGCATTATTTACATAACTCATAACAGATGATGCCCCACTTACAGATATTGTAGCATTATTGACTAAATTGTAAATTCTTTCCATAACCTCTTTGATTTGCTTTTGACCACGATATTGTGACCAAACTTCTATATTTATGTTATATATATTGCCATCTAAAGTTGTAGTTCCGACATTAGTTATTGATTCAGTTCCAATAATTACATAAGGATATGCTGTATCTTGGGGTGCTGTAGAATCAAATATTTTATTATTTCCTACTAAACCATCTAATGTACTATCTCCTGAAAGTAAACTAAAAATCGCAGTCTGTAAGTCAAAAGAGTGAAATCCCATTATTTAATTCCTAAGTTCTTAGCAAACATCTTACCGAATATCTTTGTATTTCTGTATGCTTTACTTTGTTTACCCATAAAATATCTTTTAAATTTAGTTTCTAAATCTTCAGCATAATCCATATTAGTGCTGACTAAACCTAGACCCTGTCTAATTCTTTTATACTGTATGCTACTTCTTAACATTCCTGTATCTACTCTTGGTGGATTTCCTACTGATGATGAAGTATGTCTAACACCATTTTCTTTTGTTCTAGTTTTACCAGTCGCTGGTGATAATGTCATTTCTAATGCTATTTGATTTCTAAAATAACTGCCTGTAGCATCTACCCAGCGATTCTGTCTAGCATTATATTTTTTGCTGACAGCATTAACTCTCTTACGAATATCAGATTTTATTTCTACTCTAATTCCCAAATGCTACACCTTCTGTTGCGGTTATCTCTTGATATCTTTCTTTACCTTCATCTAATATTTTTATGTTTGTGATGTCAAATGTTTTAGAACGATAGAGAAGTCTGTACTTGGTTGTGAGTGCCGAGTAATATCTTATTGTGAATTTAAAAGTTCCTGTGGCTCTTACTTGGTCGCCAAATAAACCCTCTGAACCTGTTGTGTTCTCTACTTTGCTCCAAACTGTTGTAGCAGTAGACCATGTTGTTGATGTACCACCACCAGCATCAATACTACCACCGAGAGTTTGTAAAGCGACTCTGTTTCTAAACTCGCCGAGATACATGATTAGCCGATAACTCCATATCTATATGTTTTATTCGTTTTATAAGGATTCGTAGATAATTGAGTGACTACGAAAGGTTGTAATAATGCTGTAGCAGAATATGGTGCTTTGACTGATTTTTCATTATCGCCTCTATTTTCAAATAGATAACTACCATAAATAAGACATGCTTGTTTAATTTGCATAGGAACAGCAGTATTATCTCCATAACCAGCAACATATTGTATTTCAAACCCATTGACTGGTCTGAGTCCTGTTGGATATGTTTTTCCTGTTTGTAATGTGAATCTACTTGGAACACTTGCATTATCTAATCTGTAATTTGATGTCGCCCATGTTGTCGCTGTGTCATCATCTGAATAATATTTAGCATGAGTTATTGATGCGACAGGAGAGAAAGGTAGAAGTATCGGTCTTTTATTATAAACTAAATCAATCCCATCATACATTCCCTCTTGTATTGGAACATTAGAATCTGATAAATCATCAATAAATAATTGATAAGTAGTAGTACATAAAGTTCTATGAGTGTATTCTTTTGCCCATGAATCTACTGTTTGCTTAATAATATTTAAAACTACATCATCATCTGATGAATCTACTTTCAAATATGCTTTTAGTTCAGCTAAAGTAATTGCAGAATCAGTTTGAGCTGTGTGTATTTTAAGTCCAGCCATATTTTACCTCTGATAAAAATATCCTATTATGATAGCAACAATGCCACCGAGCCATGCTAACAATGTTACAGCACCACGACCTCGATTCATGACTGCCTCTACGACCATTATTCTATCTTCTAAAGCTGTCATTTTATTATCTAGTTTGACCATCATGTCAAACAACTGTTCGTTAGTAACTTTCATGTTGCTAGTGATATAACCCCATTAGTCCCAACCATGGGCATCTCAGCAAAAGCCATGTAAATATATTTGCCACCATCTGTATTTGCTTTACCATCGCTAGTTGTAATTCTAAATCCATTGCTTTCAAAGTTTACAGTACAGTTTGTTGATGAGGTGTTATCACTAACTTTAACTGTTCTTGTTCTTGTACCACCAAGACCAAAACCTGTTAATCCTGATACTTTTGTAAACCAATCCTCAGTTTGACCCCAGTTTTTAACCATTATCCATTTTGGTCTAAATCCACAATAAATTCTAACTCCTATGGCATTACCATTACCTATATAAAATCCAAACTTAGAAAATCCTTGTTTTTCTGCAAAACAATAAGCGATACTTGCCACTCCACTAGTATTGTGATGTGTTTTATTTCCTATAGACCATACTGAGCTTGTAGGTTTTGTGTCATTCCAACCACCAGCATCATCTTGAAAAGCACCTGTACCAGCAAACTGTATTAAGTCTGTTTCAGTATCAGAATATATAGTTGTGCCACCATTAAATATATCTCCATTATCTGCAACAGTAGTAGATTTTGCTATTATTACTTTTGGAACTGCTCCTAATCCATGTCCGATTGTGCCATTAGCACCTGTACCTGTATAAGTGCCAATAGAAATTCCAGCAGTTGTATTTACTTGTAGTGTTGATGTTATAGAGCCATCTGTATTCGAGCTGGTTGTTCCACCATTAGCTTTCCAACAAGCACCTACATAATCATCACCATCATTGTTTGTATTTTCTATATTGCCAGTTAAAGTAAATCCATCTGAGGTATAACTTGCTACATAAGTTGTTGTATCATAGGCAGATGAGCCACTTGGAACCCAGTTTTTTGCTGTACCCTCTGTAGAATTATTTAAGACTGGGTGTCCATTACCATTATATCTTTTAATCAAAAGAGCATCAGGTTTGAAACCCATACCAGTAATTGTTTTTGTGCTATCACTTCCGTCCCATGTAGGGCAATCAAAGTGGTCTGATACTTTTGCTATTGTTGTAAATGCCATATTATATTCTCCTATCCATAATCCTTAATGTTCTTTGTGCAGATTGCATAGAATCCAGCTGGTACATCATATTCAAATATACCGACTCCATTATCATCTGCATTTCCACTAGCTACTGCTGTTGCTCCAAAATACCCATTACCGAAATTACATAACATTCTAGCTGTTGCTCCAGCATTATTACTCACTGCTGTAACAGTAACACCCCAAAAGTCATCTCCTTTGGCAAAAGATAATCCAGCATTAGCTCCTGTGTTAGGTACTCCAGCATTTGAAGTGCCAGGTGCATTAAACCATGTGCCATTTTTTCCAAACCATATCTTGCCATTATCTAAATCAAAAGCACACATAATGATATCGTTAAGACTTGCTTGTGAACCATAGTTTACAGTTCCACCACCACCAGTATCTAAAATGTTTGGTGTGCTAGGCATTGGTTGATAACTAATACCCTCGCAACCATTTGAACTTGAGCTATTACCAGCAACAGCAGTTGAGCCTGTTGACTTGAAGAAAGATGATGCATAAGTACCATTTTTTACTATGCCAAGAGTTGCTCCATTTGCTTGAGTTCTATCTGTTCCTATCTTAACCTCATAATACCACTTACCATTCTTTACCATTTGTGTACTAATACACCCACTAGCATTTGTATTGTAATTATTAAGTGATGTTCCAGCATATTCTAAAGCACCAATATCATATGATTGGTTTCCATCTAACTGACAAAAGTTATTGCTAGGTGTATCAGGTGATTGTTTTAAATCGCCATTAACTGTAAAGGTAGTGCCATTTCCTGATGAGTCTGTACCCATAGCTCCAGCATTTTCCATTTTCAAAAACCAGCCATTCGTGCCCACAGTATATGAGGGAGATAATATTGCTTTCCAACCACCAGTGGAGCTATCAGTTTCACCGAATACTGTTGGAGCTAAAGCCGAGCCATCTACATTATGAACATGAGTCATAACACCTAAGAATTGGTTGCTACTAGCATTTATACCAACATGCCAACCATTAGATGTACCTGACATTTCTTTGTTAAGCTCATAATCATTATTTTGAGTTATAGCTGTAGCACTAGAAAAACTTGTTAGTCTTTCACCATTTATATAAATTTTTAATCTATCTGTAGAAGTAGATAGTGTGCTATCACCAGCAACAACAAGATGATACCAAGATGTGCAATCTAAAAGCAATCGACTTGTTTCATGGTTAGAGGTTACTGCACCTCCTATAAATCCAATAACTCCTATTTTTTTATCTGACCTGTAGTCAATACTAAATTGATTACCACCAGTATTGGTGTTTGATAATAAACTCTGACTTGCATTTGTTCTGTTTAATTTAAACCACATAGATACAGTAAACTTTTTTGCATTAGTTGGTGTACTCGTGAAATCTTTACTTAAATATGATGCCATTATATTCTCCTATGGATTCCATTGTCCTGAGTTTTGCATTCCTACTTCTATGGTAATACTAAAACTTCTGTCTGCTGTTTGACCCTCTGCATCTGTGGCACGAGCTGTGAATGTGTATGTGGTTGTAGCACTCGCACCACTTTCTGTACCAGTAATCGCACCTGTTGATGTATTTAAAGATGCCCCACCAGCTAATGAGCCACTAGCGATTGAGTATGCAATCGTAGAATCTCCTGATGCAGATATCGTTGCTGAGATACTTCCCCCAGCAGAAAAAGTACCAAGAGTTCCTGATGCAGTATTCCATGTGGGAGCATCTGACACTGTTAGCAATGCTGATGAGCTACGAACAGCTAATCCATCATTGTTTTCTATTCTTAAAAAATATGTGCCATCAGTTGTCAAAGTAAAGTTTGCAACAAGAGTTGTCGCATTTGTAAATGAAACTGAATTAGCAGAAGTGATAGCACCTGTTGATGATATTGCCTCTACCTGTGGAACACTTACAAATTGACTACCTGTTATCGTTATATTCGTTGCACTATTAGTAATTGTGCTTGGAGATATACTAGAAACTGTGGGATTCGTGGTTGTTGCTTGGTCTGTGAAACTTAAAGTACCTGAACCATTAGTTTGTAAGACTTGATTAGCCGAGCCATCAGCACTTGGTAAAACCCAAATTTTATCGCCTGTCAAAGCTGGAGCTTCAAAACCTACATAGTTTCCACCCTCATAAAATCTTAATTCGTTATTAGAGCCACCAATAGATAAATTACCAGCAGTAGTTAAAGCACCACCATCAGCAATACTTAAAGCATCATCACCATCTGTAAACTCAATTAATGCTGTTCTTATAGAATCAGCTTTAAAATATTCTACAGTATCATTCGCTTGGTCTAATGCCATGATGGTTATGTTTGCATCATTATCTTCATTTCTTATATAAAGAATATTAGCAGAACTGTCATACCATAATTGATTGGCATAAGTCGTACTCGGTGCAGATGTTCCACTTGATGTACTTGCTAATGCTTTGAGTGCGAGATTTAAGTCAGACCTTGTATTAGGAAATGTCTGATTTGCTATATCATAATCGTGTTGGCTCATTTATTTATAAACTCCAATTTGTTTAATTTTTGCATACTTACTAACTGCTTTCAAGGTTTCCATAACCTTTTGCAACATAATCGAATGTTCTATCAACAACACTACCAGTGCCACTTCCTTGATAAAAAGTTATAGTAAATCCTGTTGCCGATTTATTAGTTATTACATATCTTTCGTTTTGGTCTAAATTACTAGCTGAGATTCCTAGTGCTTGAACCTCTTTAAATGCTGGTGAATAAATAATTGCTTTCCCACCACTAGCTGTTCCACTGGCTATATCTCCCTGACCATAAGTTCTATCAGGCATATCTACTGTTGCCGATAATTCAGTTATTGCTGGTGCTGAAGTAACAGTTGTTGTTGTTAAAACTGCTCTCAGTTTAATATATCTAGCTTTATAATCTCCCAGTATATAATTTCGATAATCTGTGTATGAACTATTATCATTACTCAAAGATATTTTTATTTGCACATTAACATCATCAAACTCTGTATAAGAACCATCAAAAAGACCCTCTCTCGAATCGAAATTGCCCCCAAAAGCATCAAATAAACTTGTTGGGTCAAACCTAGTAAAGGCACAATTAACAGTTACTCTTGATGTAAATATGCCACCTGTATCTATTACTGGAAAATCATAGAAACCCTCGATATTGTCTGCTGTACTGCCACCATCATCAAAGTTGCCTGATTGTGAGTCAAAGTTCCCACTAGCATCATCAAATAATTCTCCTGTTAAGAGTTGTAAATAATTAACACCCTCTCTCGTAAATACTTCAACCTCATTTTTAACACCAGCAGTAAAGTTTGGAGATTGAGTTGAGGTTGTTACAACATTAAAGTTATAATCAATCTGATTCAATATGACTACCGACTTTGTAGAATTAATACTTGGTATTCCTAGCACATCAATAGCTTTTATCATATATGTACCATTTTTTGCTGGTAAAGATATTGTTGATGCTGGTTTAGAAACTTTCTGAGCTAAAATCATTCCCTCTTCAAAAGTCGGAGATGCTGTGTCAGGAGTATGTCTTACAACATAATGAGATAAATCCAAGTCAGTTATAGGAGTCCAAGATAATTCTGCTTGACCATTAATAATATTAACTGAGAAATTAGTTACATCTGATGGTGGTGCAGTTTTACCAACTACAGTATGCTGAATAGTTGTATAGCTAGAATAAACATTGAAAGCATTAACAGACCTTGCTCTTATGTTATATATAGAGCCATCTTGAGCATTTACTAATTCAAATATATTTCCACGAGATTTTCCCAGATTAATAAATTGTCCACCAGCCTCATTAGTGTTTTGTGCCTCTACTTCAAACTCATTTGTTGTTCCCTGATTAGATGAGCAATTTACAATTAATACAGCAATCGGTGTTTCAGCATAGGCTCTTAATTCATCTGTAGCAGTAATACTTGGTGGAGATACATCTGTTGCATCAGTTAAAATTGTATTGTCCAAAGAAAAAGAAGTTTCTTCTGCATTCCAATCATAGACTGCTGATGAGGTTTCTTTTAAAACTAAAGCAATAGAAGTTTCTTCGCTAAGATTAAAACTCCAGTCTGCAACTTCAAAAACTTTATTGCTAAATCCAAATCTTGTGTTAGATACATTTACAGTATCGCCAACTTGTAAAGTAAATCCTTTTAAATTTACATTACAGCTTAATTGCATTTGTTGTCTGTTTTTAAATAAAACAATTTTTGCAAGTCTTTGAGCCATAGTGCTTGATTTTGTAAAGGGTAAATCAATATCAGCAAAAATAACTTCTCCATCACCCTCTACAAAAGTTGAAGATGTAACCATAGGATAATCTGTAGGTTGCCAATTAGATTCATCACTTGTGAATAATCCTTTGACAGTATTAAACATATCTTTTCTTGATTGTTTTGCTACTAAACTTATGCCACCTACAAAATCACTTTCATCAAGTGAAAGACTAGGAGATACATACTGACCACCAGTTACTCTAAATTTACCATTCGTATAAGATAAAGTTCCAACACATGATGTTAAAATATCATCAATAATTTCCATAGGGGCAATGTCAGAATAGGCTATCCCATGAGCCTCATATCTTTTTTCAGTACCACCAGCAGATAATGAAACATTTGTATCACATAAGTTTGCCAATGTTGTGAATGATGCTGTATCAATATTAGATGTTGCTACTCCTAAACCTAATTTCGTATCAGTTAAATAATCATGTAAAATTAATGCTGGGTTTGCAGAATAAGCAGTGCTTGAATCTCTTATATCTAATATTTTTTTTCCTTTTATTATGGCACTAACATTAGGCAGACCATTTGGGAAAGCATCAGGGTCATAGGCTAATCTTACATAAATATAAGCAATACCTCTTAGTCTATGTTCTTCAGTCCATTTTTCTGTTTCAGAAACTAAATCTGCATCTGCTAATTGATTATCTAATCCTTTATGTAATTTAATTCTTACTGTATTTCTTCCATCTTCAAATTTTGATGATGTAGAAAATTGTGAGGGTGCAGTTACATCAAATCTAGCAATACCATTGGCATCATTCCCACTACTAGAAAGTGTCAAAGCATTTTCGTTAAAATATATTTCTGTAAATTCTTCTATCTCGTGACTGGCTAATTGAACAACTAAATGTAGATATTTATTATTATCATCAGTTTCCATGAATAACATACCACCTGATTTTTTAGTAGTACCAAAAACTGTATCTCTATTAATTATTGGTTGTCTTACCATTAATGAACGATTAGATGTTTCAGATTGATAAGATGCTTGTTGTAATGATGAATTTCTTAGTTTAGGTGCTACTGTCAAAGCAGATGAAACAACTGCTGTAGCTGTTAAATATGCCATTGCTGTCCAAAATCCAATAGTTCCAGCAGTATAAGCACCAACAGTTATCATAATCACTGCCATTGTTACTACTTGAACAAGACTATTTACTGTACTACCCATTTAACCATTCCTCTTTTTTATATTTAACACTACACTTTTTCACTCTACAATCATTGCTAACTCTTAACCAGCTAATGTATTCTAAACCTAATTCTCCAGCGAAGTATTTTTTTCCCCATGACAAAACATTTTTAAAATTATTTTCTTCTGTGATTGAATCTATTACCCAACATTTATCTCCACTATCCCAAAAATTAAATAACATTTGACCTGTTTTTCTATAATGTTCTTCATGCTTTTCACTCATAAATGCCCAGTTAGTAAATGAAACTATATGATTATCAACTCTTTCTATTTTATATTGATTTAAATTAAATGATTTTTCTATATGACATAAAAGTTGTGACTTTGAATGTATTTTATATTTATCAAATCGTTGATAAAATTCAATAATTTCATCTTGTAAACTCATTATTGCTCAACTGGAATTTCTACACCAGCACCCCAAGCAACTGATTTGTCTTGAAGTGATGTTACAAAATTACAACCTTTATCTCCTGAGAAAAAATTTTGTTGGTCTTGGTCTGTGTATCTTCTGTCTGTTGGAATTTCTAAAGTTATTAATTTATTTTCTACTGTAAATTTCAAAGAAGATTCCTCACCATTTTCTTCTAAAACCATTGAATCTATAAAACCTGAAAATATCTGATATGGTGTATCTACTACAGCATCAGCATTATTCGTTGTAGTTAAGACACCAAAATAAACTTCAACAACCATGCCTTGAGTATCTTCTGTTAAACCAGCAGATAGTATTGATGTGTCTAATCCATTTAAAACTATTTCAAGACCACTGGCTCTTGTATCTGATGTTTCTGTGATAGGAGAAACTCCTATAATATTTCCTGTGCCTAAATAAGTGTTTCCACCTATAATTAAATCAGCATATGTGGTGGCTAACAATAAAGTGCCACTAGTGAAATTCATTTTAATAGCATAAAATGGTCTTAGACTTCCACTAGTAAGCTGTGTACCAAATGTCGAGCCAATACTTCTTGACATAGTTCATTATTTCTTTTTAGTTGCTTTTTTCTTTGCTACTTTTTTACTTGCTTTCTTTTCAGTTGGCTCAGTAATTTTAACTTCCATAGCAAAACCTGATGATACAAAAGAGTTACCTAAATTGACTTGCCATTGTTCTTTACAATCAATTATATCTCCCTCTTTGTATTCTTTACTAGCATTACCACTTTGATTGGCAGTACCAAAAGCATTTTGAGTCATTTTTATTTGCATAGTTTATCTCCTTTAGCGAATGGGGAGTGAAACAATGATAATGAGGCACTCCCACATTCTAAGACACATAAAGTGTCAGTTTATTTAAGCATCTGTTGAGTCTTGAGGATTACCCAAAACAGCTTGAACACTTATTGGTGTTCCATTACTGTGAGTTCCTGTCGCATCAACTTTTACTCTCGCATATCTTTTCCCACCGATATATCCTATTTGAGATGTTTGTGGAGTTTCTCCATTCGCATCTAAAGTTAAGAATATACCTGAAGAATCAACACTTCCCTCTGTAACACTTTTACTTGAAGTAACAGCACTGAAACTAGAGTCATCATCAGAATCTTCTAATATGAAATCAAATTTCACACTACCTGATAATGTATCTCCTTCAATACCACTATTCACAATAAACATGCAAGACTCAAAACCCTGTATGTCTACTGTTGTACCATTTGCATCAGCAGTAAATACTTTTGCATCTTGGCAAGTCACAGATTTAGTATTATTTGAAATATCTCTCATTATAATAACTCCTATCTTATGTAGATATGTTTTGTAGTCTAATTGCCTCTGCAAGAACTACAGTACCACCAACTCTTCGCCTAGCAGTATAACGAACATTGCCCAAATGTTGTTGTGTAAATGGGTCACGAACTATTGACATATTAACTCTGTCTACTAAAGTGTATGCTCTTGAGAAATCTCCAAAAGCAACAGGTTTAGTTCCAGCAGATACATCAGGCATATCTTTGGCTAGGGTATAACCATAACCAGCGATAGTGCTTGGAGCACCACTTACTAAGTTCAAGCCAACATGGAACACTTTTTGTCCAGCAGTATCTTCTAATTGAAGAACTTTAGCAAAAGTGCCTCTATTCATAACAAATCTTGCATTTCTTAAATAATCTGATTTAAGTGCATAGATTAAGTCATAAAGACCATTAGCAGTTAGTGTATTTGCATTACCTGAGTTAGTTGCACCCACACCAGCAGTAGAATCAGTAAGTCCTAAAGGTTTACCAACTCCATTTCCTGATACGACAGCAGTTCCCTCAGCAACAGCGAACTGTTCTGCAAACTCAGTAGCCATTTCACTTTCCATATTAAAAGCAGAATCTTCTAACATAGCTTGTGACATATCAACAAGTGCATAACACTCATGAGCATCAATAGACATCAAGCCTGTTGTATACCCAGTTGTTTCTGAACGAGTCGCAGTTTCACTTACCCATTGAGCTGAGAATTGACCTGTTCTTTTTGGAACTTCAATCCCTCTCTTATCGGTACTTCTAACTTTGACAATAGACCTCATTGGTGAGAACTCAGTCACAGACTTAATAAGTTCTGCAACATATTCAGTGGGGCAATAGTAGCCACCTAAAGAATCATCTGACTCATAAAGTGCTTTTGTTTCTTCAGGGTCTAACTCTTGTGACCTTAAATATTTACCAAATGCTTTCATTTGTAAGTCCACTTCTTTAGCAGAATTACCTGTTTCAGGTCTTGCTAATTTAGTTTCTAAAGCATCTAATCTTTTTTTTGCATCTTCTAATCCTTGTTCTTTAAGCTCGGCATCTTGTTTCAGTTCTGCTTTCGTAGCAACATCATCTGCAAGTTTATCTACCTTTGCTTGAAGAATAGGGTCAGCGACACCATTTTTTTTGATTTCATCAATATTCTTTTGGTTTTCACTTTTAAAATCTTCAAAAGATTTACCTAGATTATCAATTACATCATTAATTTCTTCAGACATAATAACCTCTTATGGTTTAATTGTGTTAATTAACTGATTCATGCTTTCAACAACATCTCGTTGCTCATCACTCCGATATGATTTGTAAAGCACTTGTGCAGTATGTTTTGCAACAGCTACAGATTCACAACCAGCATCTCGCAAGTGTTCCTCTATCTCTCTTACATTCATTTCAGCAAGTTTAACTTTTGTTATCTTCGCTTTCGGATTCATTGGGAATGTGACTAATGATATTTCCATTAAGTCTACAGATTTAATTATTCTTTTCTTCTGCTTTGGGTCATATTTATAATCATCAGGCGATAGTCTATATCCTATTGACATAGAATCTAAAGCACCCATTTTCATAAGCTCATAAACTTCACGACCTTTTTGTGTACCCATTGCTAATCTGCCTTTGATGTATAACCCTTTATTATCTTCTTCTAAAGAATCAATGACACCTATCGGCTCATCTGTTTTGTGTTGATATAATAATTTTACTTGTTTTGGTTTTCTATATTTGAGTGTGTTAGCAAATGCACCCTTACGAATGACATCATTTCCTAAATCTTTGTTGTTAAATACCGAGCCATAGCCCTCGAATGTACCATCTTCTTCTGTATCTAGCTGTTTAAAATCACAGGGTACATCTGTAATCATCTCTTTTAATTGCTCTAAATCCTCTTGTATTTGACTATTATCCATTCAACCACCCAAAAAGTTAGTAAATATACGAGTATTTTAACCATATTTTATAAAATAAGTCTATATTTATTAAAAAAGACTTTACTTTATACTTTAAGTATAATATACTGTATATATAAGTTAATGAAACGAGGAAAAATATGAAAAACTTAACAAACAATGAAACTAACCTTTTAAAACTAATGAATGATGAGCATGACTTTTGTGGAATTAGTTTAGATGCTATTAAACCATTTTTAAAAGATATTGATTTAACTGAAAAACAAGCAAGAGGTGTTATTTCATCTTTAATTAAAAAACAAATGTTGTTAAATAATGGTTTCACTGATGGTGGTTCTATTGATAACTCATATTCACTACAACTATTTGTTAGTCAATACATGGTTGAAGAGGGATTATTTGAGATGGTAGAGGATATGTCTTGGGAAGATTTACTTAAACTTAAAAAATAATGAATGGTGTGGGTATCACCTAAACTACCCAAAACAATTAACAAAACAAACGAGGAAAATATGAAAGAAATAATAAAAGTAGTTAAGGATTTAAGAATAGCTTTAACAGATAAAAGGGCAATATGTAGACAAAAAGGTGGAAAAACTTTAACTCAGGATATCATAAAAGATATGACACCTAAAGATTTGTTCAGTTTACAAATGAAAACTGAAACAAGCAATATAAGGATTGCTAAGGCATATAATAAGTTATGGGCAATTACAAATATAAGAACTGTTACAGATTTCAATAATTTGATGCAGACTTTAGAGGAGAGGAAAATATGAAAGAATATAGAGTAGATACAGAAATAACATTGGTTGTTCCAATAACTGTTGAGGCAGAAAACATTAATGATGCAAAAGCACAAGCAATAGAAGAGGGTTATAGTAGTCATCATCATGGTGAGTGTGTTAGAAAAGTTAGAGTCGATACAGTAGAAAAGTGTTAATCTAAATAAAAAAACCAAAAGAAAGAGTCATAGCAATATGGCTCTTTTTTTTAATCTACAATTACATCATCTTCATCATAGTACATAGTAAAGCAACGACAATTAACAACATTACTAGCACCACCATTTGAATCACCTGTATATTGCATGAGCTGTGGTATTGGGTCTACTTTACTTGGTGCAAAGACTTGAAAATCATCTTCAATAGGTATGTTAGTACCATTCATGCTAGTGTGCCACGACCTCGTTCTTTCATCTATCGCACTTAACCATTCTTTTCTAGGTTTCTTCAATGCTAATCTTCTAGCAATTTTATTATTACCATAATTATATGCTTGATGAGTTTCTGTCCTTGCTATTACTTTACTTCTTCCTGTACTAAATGCTGTAGACTTGGCTATTTGTTTAGCAGTATCATCTTGTCCGAATCCCTCGCTGACTGAATAAGCGATAGCAGACTGTATTTTTTTTCTAGTAGTTTCTGTTATGTAAGTAACATTTTGTGCAGTATTAGTAGTGACATAATCATAAGTGACTTGTGCTACTTCATCTTCTGCTTTCTGTAATAGTTTAGATGTCTTAATAGTTCTTGATGATTCTTCAATCACTCTTTTAGCATTTATTTCTAACAACTTATATAAATCTTGCCAATGGTCATCATAATATTTATCAGGTATCTCTCCGAGTTCTGCATAATTTTTAAAAGCATATCGTTTATATTTATCAAAGAATTTATCTAGTTTTTTAATTAAGGCTCTAGTCAATGTGATATATATCCTTAATGCTTGTCTATATTCTTTTCTACGATTTATTCTTAATCTAGCCATTCTAGAGTTTCCTGTAAGAGTTCAGTTTGTGTACCAAAAGTTTCTGTAAACCATAAAGGGTTCTGATGATAAGACTCATTTGATGTTCTATGATGATGTGGGCATAAAGGTATGACCTCATAGTTAGATGCTCGTTTACCCATCATTCCTTTCTTAATATGATGCAGTTCTGCTGGTGTATCATAGAAACCGAGCTTTCGACAAGCAATACAACCTAATTCTGCAACTTTTTGCATATGTTTCTTCTCAGCCAATGTTTTTGACTTCATTATAACTTTCTTAAAGTTTTAAACCTATGTCCAACTATTGTATCTGTCGGCTCATCTCCACGATAAACCTTAATCAAACAAGCTGGATTATCTTCTGTAGCATTTAAAGTGAAACTTGTTTTAGGTACAGCTAGTTTACCTGACCTAACTATTCTTGTTATTTTCCCTTTGGCTCTACCACCTGATGAATCCCAAGAAACCATATCGCCTACTTTTAAAGCATCTGATTCTGCTTTACTTTCTCTTTCTTTCATTATTTGGTTTCTTTTAGATTTTGACCAACTAAAACCAGCATCACCACCCCAAAGCAACCATGCTATTTTACCAGCACTTGGATATCCCTCAGAACCTGAATTAAATCCACGACCTTGCTTATCTACTTCGTGTCTACTGAAGAAACTATACATTCTTAAAACAGTATCAGGAGATAGTCTTTGTTTATTAACTAACTGATTGGCTCTCGTGACTCCTACTTGTGTGCCACCACGATTAAATTCTTTTCTTAACTCTAATCCTCTTTTCGCATTGTTAGCCATAGTATCTGTCGGCACTAATTTCAAATCGCTTAATGCTTTACTATCTGCTAACAAAGATTCATACTCCTCATGAGTTTCACAAGGCATATAAACTGTCTGACCATCTTCTGTATGTGAATGAATACCAACACAACCTATTTCTTCGGCTCTTTCTTGTGCCTCTTCTTCAGTAGTAAAGGTATCGACATCAACTGCCTCTTTTTTACCATAAGCTAACTCAAAGTCTTTTTCATTTCCCTCTGCATCTACAGGTTGGTCATTATCCTGAACACTAGAGGCATCTACTTCGCCAATAGGGAATAAGTTGCTTGGTATATATAACTCATCAGCACCCTCTATTTCTTCAAGTCCTAACTTCTCTCTTGCCTCATTACGAGTCATAATACCATTCTGTACTGCTTGTGAAACATTGAGATAAACTTGTTTAGTCTTTTCTGCCATAGCTGGTATGCTGGTTAAATCATATTCAATTCTAATATCGCCATTATAAAGAGGCGATAAGAACTCATTTAAGTCAGATTGAACTCTAGTCAATAGAGGAATTACTGTTTCTTCATATAATGCTAATTTTGCAGTTTCCATATTGCTGTAAGTATTAGCCTCAGGAATACCAATTAATTGTGCTGGAACTCCGAAACATAATGCTATTTCCCTTGCAGATAAGTTAAGAAGTTCTAAGAAGTCCATGTCTTTTGGGTTTAATCCTAATTGTTTATATTCAAAATTACCCTCTAGCAACATGGGTCTGCCTGAATTTGAACTACCTTGAAATCTCATTTCTAAATCTTCTAACAGTCTTGCTCTTTGGTCATCTGTTAAAGTAGCAGACATTCCTGTTTCATCTTTTGGCTCAAACTTTAACATACCACTTGGAGTGCAACCATTTTTTAATAATGCAACATTATGTAAACCAGCAAGATTATGTTGGTCAATATTGTAAGCACTTGCCAATATTGGACTTAATCCATAAAAGTCATCTAAAGGATTCCATAATTTAATTTGTTTTAATTGTGAACGACCATTGTCTTGGTCTACAGGATATTCTTTAATAATTTGACCATCTACTAAGTAGCAATAATAATCAGGAATCATTGAAGAACTTGATTTAATTTTAATTCTGTCAGGTCTTAATAAATATAATTCTCTTGGTGGTGTATCGTTTTCTGTATCTCTTAAAAGATATGAGTTTCCTGAAATAAGTAAGTAAGAATATAATGAGGCAAAGTATTCACCACCACTTTGCAAGGGATTGGGTCTTTCTAGTAGAGATATTAGCTCATGGTTTTCTAATTCAATATCGCCATCAAATACTTTTATTTTTACTGCACTTGCTGAATCAGCAATTAATTTTACACATCTATGTACGATTGCATTGTCTTGATAACCCTCTTTGGCATAATCTTTATATCTTCTAGCAGACTTACCCATGTATGCCTCTAGTCGATTAATCATAACTGTTGGCGATTCTTTTTTCTGAATACTTCCTTTAAAAAATTTATCAAATATACCCATTACAACTCCTAACTAATCTTAAATATTGCTTGACCACTATTCTGTAGTGATGTTATTGCCCAAACTAAGGCATCAACCCTATCATCATGATATTGTACCCCATTTCCTGTAAACTGGCACATCTGTTCTTCTAAATCCTTGAATACTCCTACATGGTGAATCCGATTCTGCTCATACAGTGCTGATATCGGCTCGGCTCTAACAATTTTTCCTCTACTTGCTCTAACACTTGTATAAGGAATTGATTGATTCTGTGTTCTTAATAATCTCTCAATCAAATCGCCACCATTATTAACCTCTGCTACAATCCTATCACATTCATATTGTTTATAAAGTGATATGGCTTTCTTAACCCATACATCAGGCGAACTCACTTGGCTACCATCATGCAATATGTAGTAATGATTATTAATATCACGACCAGCAACTATCATTCCTGTTTCATCTGAGTTCTCGTTACTGGTAACTGCTGGGTCAATAGCAACAACAATTCTTTGTAAGTCTATTGGATAGTTTGTTAATCTATTTTCTTCAATGTTTTTATAATTAAATAATGCACCCTCAATATCTTCTAGGATTTCTGCATAGAGTTCTTGTCTACCCATGCGAGTACCCTCATATCTTTCTTTTAACATTTGGATAGATGATTCTGCAAGGTTGTCAATGTTCTCAAATGTTGAGCCTGTGATTAACTTGGTATCACTTCTTTTAGCAAGAGTCTTTATTATCTTGGTCGGTCTAGGTGTTGTGGTAATAATGCACTTAGGATTTTGACCTAATCTTAATGCCATCATTAAGTTATCGAAAGTTTCTGTGTATCTCCAAGAGGCTAACTCATCACACCAAACCCTATGAAACTGAACACCACGAAGTCTGTCAGGCTCTATTGCTGGGAATCCAATTATCTTTGAACCATTATAGAAATGTATTTCATTATCTGATTTATTATATCCAATGTTACTGAGTAATCTTTTATCAATTATATTTATAAAACCTGAATCACCAGCAAATACAACTCTTTTTAAATCTCCATATGTTGGTGCGACTACACCACAAACTACATTATCATTTCTTAAACAGTATTCTACAATGTCGTATGCACCTGTTAAGGTTTTACCCCAACCACGACCAGCAAGGAATAAATGTATATTAAATTCATTAGTGTCCTCTACTAATTGTGTTGGTCTTGCTTTATCGTACCAATCAATGAGTAGATTCGTTGCTATCTGATTTAATGGATTTAGTTTGTCGAAGTGATTTGAGCAAACTCTCGAATCGTTCTTTTTCATCTGATACATTGTTTATCTCCACAACATCAGTTTCTTTCCAACCAGCTTGAGTTTTAAGCCAAAAAATAGATGCAGTTAAAGCCTCTCTACCTGTTCCTGTTGCCATACGATATAAATTATTAGCGATAGTTGCTGTTGATGATGCCTTGCCTAGTTTTAATTCAGAATCATAGTATTTGTATAAGGTAGGTTTTGATATACCAGCTATGGAACAAATCATGTCATGAGTTATACCAATCCCTGATAGTTGTTTAACCATCTTTGCTATCTCATCTGTTTTCTTTACTATTTTTGGCATATATACTCTTTTTATAGAGTAAAAATAAAATAAAAGCAAGATATTTAATCAAATCACTTTATTATATTATTAGTATAATATATACTTATAGTATATTAAATAAATGAGGGTATTATGAAACCATTAAACAAATCTCACAACTGGGAACTTAGGGTAGAAAAAAGCAATATTGAATGTGATTTGAAATCTTTCTTAGGTAATCATAATTGTAGTAAATCAAGCGATTTAGAAACAGCAGACAAAGTTCGATATATGATGATGAAAGAGAGAGTATCAGCTATTGAAACTAAATTTAAAAAAGATAATTATAAATAAATTTATTGTTTAATTCTTTTTCTTTGGTCAGTCAACCTGATTTGTGCAAATTTACCTTTCCTAGCATTATTTATTTTGCAAAACATTGGATAAGTTTCAAGCATATACTGTGCTGAATCTTTTTCAGAATCAGGTGTTCTATATTCTTGTATGCCACCTTTTTCTGTATATATCTTGGTTTTAGGTGCTAAATAATTAAATCTAATTATACCACCATCTTTTTTATAATATTTGATGGTTCTCTCGTAATCTTCTTTTGTATGATATCTTTCATTGAGAACATATGCTTTATCCTCATGTCGATTAACCCACCCATAAAAACAAGCAATAACAAATTTCAAATTAAATGAGATGGTCGTTTTCATAAAAAATGGATTAAATGATGCATTGATTCCCCATAAATCTAATTTATGCTCAGTACATAATGAAAAAGCTTGTTCACCTAGTCCGACCAAATCTGTCACAGGGAAAGTTTTTTTGTCATTCATTTTGCTTTCAAGACTCATGATATCATCATCAATACCCATAACAAATTGACCTACTGGGTAATAATCTATCATAAAATTTCTTTGAGCATTGATACTATTGTTATTTGCTACAATAATATTCAAAGGATAATTTTTTAATTTATCAGTATATTCTTCAAGCTCATCTGCTCTGCTTAAAAAAACATCAACATTTTTAAAATCAATATTAGTAGTAGATAGATATTTTATACTTTTATTTAACAATGTATCTGACCTACCACAACTGGGTATCGCTATTCTAAAATTCATTTATCTCTCTCTAAGGCTATGTTTAATTCTTCTTTGGCACTTCCACATTTAATCATTTTTTCTCTTACATAACATACTGCTGAGATTCTTTCACAATCACCATGTTTTACTATCTCAGTATTTCCATGAATCTCATGAACATCAAAGAACCCAACATCAGTATTTCTTACATTTAAACCAATTCCATATTTAGGGATAACAGTATAAGCACCATCATATCTTCCTTTTTCTAAGACTGCTAAATTACCAATGCCATCTTTAAAATCTCCTTTATCAGTATGACAAGCAGTTCTGAAGTTATTATTCAGGGTAACTGTCGTGAATGCTGTATTGTCTATTTTAAAATCTTTGTGTATTTTTTCCCAGTATGTTTTTTGCAAATTATATTTTTCAGGAACAAATGTTTCATAAAGTTTAGAAATATATCTAATGTATGGCAATGTTTGTTTATACTCATCAAAAAATCTTTGGCTAAACTCTGTCATTCTACAATATGGAATCCTAGCATATCTGTCCATATAACCTATCACAGATGAATTTACTGCTATTGCTTTAGGCGAATTAGATAAAGTGCCATCTTTTTTTAAAGGTATAAATCTCCCACCACTAAGAACTTTACCAACATACATACCATTAATTTTCATGCCCACTTTCATTTCATCAGTTTGACCTGATGCCATTCCTCTGTTATTAGATTCCCTGAGTGATGCTTTTCTCAGAAATGGAAATGCTTTTTTACAAAGTTCAAATGGAACTATTTTGTTCAGATAGACTGCAACAATATCTCCTTTCTCATTCTTGAAAGTAGTATCATCTTTAGGAATAGGATATTTTATATAAGACTCATCAAGATATGTGCCTTTTATCTCATCTAATTCTTCTTTTGTTTTATGCTCTTTAACTGTTATTACTTTCATATTCATTTTTAACAGCTGTCATAACTGCATCTGTTATATTTTCAGAATTATAAACCTGTTTCAATTTTTCTATTTGTGTTCTAAATATTGGCTCTGTTTCTGAACTAAGAAATAATTGTATCATTCTTACTTGTGATGGTAAAAAATCATCTCCCTCACCTGTGAACTCATTATCAACAGCACTCATTGTTTCGTTTAACTCTGCAACATTAGAAAAATTTAATTCTTTAGAATCAAATCCCCAGTCGACCAAATTATCAACATCAAAAAAGTTTGCAAGGTTATCAAAATTCCATTGACCTTGATTTTTATTAAGTCTTACATTCAATTCTTTCTCTTGTTTTTCATCAAGATTAACTTCTACACAGGGCGCAGTTTTCAAACCCATATCAATAATAACTTGTAGTCTTTGATGACCACCAACCAATATGTTTTTCCTGTTTGGGTGTATATTAACTATCAATGGGTCTACAAGACCGAATTTATCAACACTTTCTTTGATTTCAGCGAACTGTTTCTTGGTTATTTCTCTTGGATTGTAATTAGCTGGTATGATGTCAGCTACATTTTTTTCTACTACTTTCATATTGACTCCTAAAATTTATTCATTAATGAATCATAACACTTTGTGTCATTATTCCAACGAAGTGTTATTTCTCCTATGTTTCCTTGAACATCTACTTCCCTAACTTTAGCAACTCTGACCTTAGTTTGACCTCTCTCAAAATCCCTTGTGACTATAACACCGATATCAGCTTTATTATTCCAATGACTTGAACCACTCACATCATACAAAGACTTGACCTCAAATAATCCATCAGCATTTCTGATTTGTTTTGTAGGGTGTGCAACCATGAAACTGATTACATCATTCTCACGATTGAATCTTTTAATCTTAGAAATAAGAACTGATATATGCTCATCTTCTCTTAAATTGGCTCTAGCTGGATTTATTTCATTATATGGGTCAGTGACAATACCATCTATTTGATAATTATCTACACAGTATTTGGCTCTATCTAATATCCAATCTATATCAGGTGAATCACCTTTTTTATCTATGAAATAAAAATGCTCATTGATAAAACTAACTGCCTCTTGAACTTCATCTATCGTACATCTATTCTGAAACATAGCATCAAAAGGTTTATGCACATACTTTTCTATGAGTCTTTTAAGATTGACTGCCAAAGAATGTTCAGGCGAATAAATCATGTATTTAAAACCATGCTCTTTAGCAGTTCTCATTATGATATCGTATGTCAAACTAGACTTACCACAGTTTGGTGTTCCAGTCATCAATATGAAACTTGGTTTCACTAACTGCATGATAGGGTCTAAATCTTTGAACCCTGTCGAATATCTTTTGCAAGTCTTTCCCTCATACAGTTCCCATAAATCATCATACAAACTTTTGGCAGTATGAATACCATCAATTTTTTCATTCATTGTTTTTAGTCCTCATTGTTAAAATACAATACTATACTTTTGATATTAATAAGTAAAGTATCAACCAGCAATGAAATTTTTATTCCTAGTCTTTTGTCTAACAAATTTTTTATTATTTGTTATATTAGTATTACCAGTCATATTGACTATATCATTTTTAGGGCATTGAATAATATAATTGTTATTTTTTCTAATGCCTTTTCCTGTTTTAAAAACTTTTATCAATTTAGAATTAATGAGTTTTTTTATGTATCTTTGAACACTACTCTCAGAACAACAACATATTGTTGCTAAATGACTCAGGCTCGGATAACATTTATTTTCATCATCAGCATAATTAGAAAGCATAAGCAATAATAATTTACTACCACCACATTGTGTTTTCTGTTTAGTCGCCCATGATAATGCTGAAAAACTCATTAATAAAAATCATTTGGTTGAACTTCACTATTAGTGAACTCAACGATTTTTTCCATGTTTTTTTTAGTAGGAATCTTCTGACCATACTTCCAAGAATTGACTGTGACCTCAGGGACATCTAATACTTTAGCTACCTTGCTAACGCTAAGTGATTGATTTTTAAGGTATTCTTTAAAATTCATTTAATTTATCTCCATGTTTGTTATGCCATTATGGATTATTTTATATTAAAAGTAAATATAAAAAAAGTATTTTAATACTTTACTTATTAATATTTAAAGTATAAGGTTGTAATCATATTAACTTAACGAGGAAAATATTATGAAAAAAGATAAATTTTTAAATGGTTATAATATCTCTAACCCTAAAACTCAAGCCGAGAAAGTGTTAGTGCATTTATTAAAAAAGAAAGCAATCACATCTTGGGATGCTATAGAAACTTTCAGAATCACAAGATTATCGGCAATTATATTTAATCTTAGATGTCATTTTAATATTGAGTCTATCGACACAACAATAAACAATAAACATTTTACAACTTATGTTTATAGAGGAGAGATGTCATGAAATTATTTTTAAAAGCACAAAGAGATAGATTAATAAAAAATCACATAGCCCACAAAAAAGAATGGAATTCTGAACATCCCACAAGTGTTGATTTCAAAATAGTTGTTAAATTATTTAATCCTACTGGTATTGGCACTTGGTGGCTAACTGAGTTAGACCCTGAAACAAATATAGCTTTCGGTGTTGCACAATTACACGAAAGAGAGGCTGGTTATATTGACCTTAATGAACTTAAAGAGTTTAAAGGTGTTATGGGTTTACCAATAGAACGAGATATGTATTTTGAAAGCAACAAACATACTATCGAGGATATTCTAAATGGTGGTAGTGTTCTATGACTAAGCAAGAAAAATGGAAAACGATAGCAAGTGCCGAGATACTTAAAAAAAAGAATCTCGGTTATCAAAGTATCACTAGCATAATAAATGCTAGACCAAATCGTAGTTTGGAAAAGTGGAGAAAAGAATTGGGTGAAGATGTTGCTAACTTTGAAATGAAAAGATGTGCTGAAAGAGGTTTAAAAGTACACTCAATGATACAAGAATATTTTACAACCGAATATAAACACCTTTATAGCAGTTCTGAAGAGTCTATGCCTACATCACACAGATGCGATAGTGTTTTAGCAAATGGCTTATTCATGAATATGCTTGGCTATCTAGAAATGATTGATGATATTGTTTTTATAGAAACTGAACTTTATTCTGACACTTATAAAATTCATGGTCGAGTAGATTGTATCGCTAAAATTAAAGGATATAACCATGATGAGGGATATTTAGCTGTTATAGATTTTAAAACTTCTAATCTTCCAAAGCAAAGCATCAAAGATAATTATGGTGTGCAATTATGTGCCTATGCAGTTATGTATAACGAGATGTTCAACGAGAACATAGAAAATGTTGTATTGATAAGTGCTGATGAAACAGGTGGCTCACAAATGATAAGGCGAGATGTTAAGAAGTTTATGCCTACATTCGAGGAGTGGGTGGTATTTTGAAAGATAATATAAATCCAAAACACTACAAACAAGGCAAGATAGAAGTAATTGACTTTATACTTGACCAACAAATGAATTATCTAGAGGGAAATATAGTCAAATATATTTCTAGGTATAAACACAAGAATGGTATTGAAGATTTGAAAAAAGCACTTTGGTATCTAAGTAAACTTATAGGAGTATGGGAAAATGACAAAAATAAAAGTAAAAAAAGATAATAAAAATGTTAAAGGTATTGAGAAAAGAATCGGAGAACTTGTTAATGAACATTTTATATTTAGTGGAATGAGTCCTAAATTTGAAAAAGCATTAAAAAAGAAACTTGTAAAAGATTCTGTCAAAGATACTTTAAAAAGAAATAATATAGAAATAGATAAATAATACTATATTTATATATATTTATAGTATATAGTTGTAATATTAAACAATGATAATGAGGAAAATCAAATGGAAAGTAAACACTTAAAATCTCATAATGAGGAAAAAAGAAAAGAACATAATGAGCTTGGTTTAATTACTGCTATGCACGAATATCAGCAATTAAAACTAAAATCAGATGCTACTGGTAGAAATAGTCGGTTTAAATCAGAAGAAAATCCTAAAGGTACTCCATACTCTACATTAGAAGATGCTATTGAATGTGCTAATGAGGGTTTGAAATTTGGTCTAATATTCACACAAAGTGTTATTTGCGAAGATAGTCAGCAGTATTTACATACTGTGGTAAGACATATAAATGATACTGAAACTTTACAATGTAAATACCCATTATTTGTAAATAATAAAGAAAACCCACAGGCATTCGCCTCTACAGTTACATATGCTAAAAGATATTCTTTGCATATGTTATTTGGGTTCGGAAGTATTATTTCAGATGATGATGATGGGAATGTAGCAAGTCCTGTTAAGGCAACTAATAATAATCAAACAAATAAATTTTAGGAGATGATATGCAATATTTAGTAATAGAAAAAATTAATAATTCTTATTATTTGGTAGGTAATACACCATTTGATACAGAAAAACAGGCACACATGATGTTGGACTTACAAAGAGAATGTAATCCACATAGAAAATATCAAACTGTGTCTATTTTAGAAGAAGAAAATTTGGAGGTGGTAAAATGAGTGAATGGGATAGAACTGATATCGAAAATGAACTATCTGAATCAGATAATCAAACACCTAAAGAAGAAATGGACTTAGATAGTTTGTTTTGTAAAGGCTCATTATCTGACCCTGATGGTTTAGAGTTATTTAAGAAAGGAAGTCTTAAAGATAGTAAACCATATACCAATGAAGATGGTAGTAGAATACCTGACAGGTTTCCTAAAAAAGTAATTGTCACAAAGGCATTATCTTCCAAAGGAACAGAATATTTTACTGTATATGCAGAGGTGGGTTGTTTGTTCGACCCAAAAAGTCCTGACTCTAAAACAGTCAAAACTGGATTTATTAATATAGATGGCAAAGATAAAACTTTGAATGTATATGATAATGAATCATACTATGGATTAGAGATAAGAGAAAAAGATGATAGCACACCATTCTAATGTTTTCCTCATATAGACATTCGGTGCTTTTCATCAAGTGGGTAGTTGTAGCTTTGACTACCCACGACCAAAAGGAGTTTAATTATGTCTTTAACAATTCTAAAAACTAGTTTTTTTCAATCACATGGTAATCCTGATATGGATAAGATACCAAACTATGGTGTTGTCAAACTTCCTATCAATCGTGCAGATTTAGTTTCAGCAAGAGTGGAATTATCGAGTGGTGTTGGAGTTCAACAAGATGCTAAAGTTAATTATGGTGTTGATGATAAACTCACTAGAAAAGTCAAGATGTGGAGAATACCTTTAGATTCTAAGATAGGTGGTTTGTTTCATGTTTATGCAGTTGAGCTTAATAAAATATTTAATTATAGAATATCAGCTATACAAGATATTCAATATTTAGAATATAGTGTTGGAGATTTTTATAAAACTCATACCGATATAAATTGTGAGATAGGCTCTACTAGAAAAATATCAATCTCTTGGATATTAGATGATAATTTTGAGGGTGGAGAATTAAAAATAATGAGTGGTGGTGAAGAAGTAGTTATAAAAAATAATGATAATGAATTAGTAGCATTTACAAGTTTTATGAATCATTGTGTCACACCAGTGACCAAAGGAACTCGTAAAGTTTTAGTTTGCTGGGTAAATGGCGAAAGCTGGAGATAAATAATGAACAATAATGAATATCAAGAAAAATTAAATAAACTTGGTGAAGAAGAACTAAAAAGAAGAGTGCAAGAAGTTGGTAAAGTAGTCAGAGAAAGAACCAATTATCATGGAATAAATATTATAAATCAGCTCATATCTGATAATTTTGACAGATATAATATTGATGAAATATGTACCAGTATTGATGCTATAACCAAGTCAAATGACCATTTAAGATATGTAGACAATGGTATAATTGACCCTTTATTAGCTCAAAAAAAACATCAAAATAACTCAAAATAAATGTATACTTTTAGTATAAGTTAGTTTATACTGTATGTATAAGCTAATAAAACAGCTTATAAATTTAACATAAAACGAGGATATTTAAATGGAACTACGAAAAGATGGAAGTATGTATTGGGAAAAATCAGATATGAGAGATATCAAAGATGGAAACAATGAATACTTTAAAAAAATAGATAATATAAGTCTTGAAGAACTAAATATAGTTGCATACGAAGATACATCATGTGATAGACCTAATGCTATATTATTTTCTACTAGAAAAGATGCTAGAGGTGCAAATCATATGTGGTGGTATACTGGATTTGATTCTAAAGAAGAAAGAGATTTGGCTATTAGTCATACATATAATCTTGCTGAATCACGCTGGAAACATACTGCAATAAAACTTGAATATGTTGCACCTCAATCAATGGTTGGTAGAGGTTATAGGGTCAGGAAAGGTTATTCAGAAGATATGATTAACTGGGAACATGCTAAATATATTACTAAATAGTAAAAATAAAACTATACTATCAGTATAAATTAATATATACTGGTAGTATAAACAATAAAAAACGAGGATATAAATATGAAACTAACAACAGAACAACTTTTGGAGAAACTAGAATTTGCTTGTGAAGATGGAACTTGTGAAGAACAAAGAGGTCATTGGTATCTTTATTCTACTACAGAGAAACCATTTGATAGTTATCCAAATGATAAATACCCTGAAGACTGTTACGAGAGATTTAGGAAAGCATACAAGCTACCTAAAGGATATCTTAAATTATTGACTGATGCTGGGTATCTCGATAAATACTACCTAGATGATGGAACTCTACACTTTCATTTTTCAGAAAATTGTAGATTGGGTGGATTGTTTGAGGAATAAATAAAATGAAGAATACATTAAAAAGTGGGATTACTTTAACAAAGTTTTTAGGTTGCATAAAAAAAAGTGCAATGTCTAAAAGAAAGAGTGACATAGGTTCAGCAATCTATGACATAAGTCTTTTTATAGATAAAGTAGATGCCACCGATATAGATAGTTTTGACTCAATGATTTTGATAAAACTAGATATGGTTAAAAAATTAATTATCGAATCTAAAAAACTAAGAAATGAGTAGAACATATAACGAGCAATTCTTTAGTACTTTAGAGTATATACAAAAGTTTAGAGATACACTTGCTAAAAAAGAGTTGCTCAATAACATACAAAATAAATATCAATTAACAGAAGAACAAGCAAAGGATATGGTGGACAATTATGAATAAAGATTATCTAATACCAAGTTTTATAAGAAAAGGAGAATTAAAAATGGACTTAGAAAAGGCGATAAATAACTTGGAAAATGAAATAAAAAGATATAATAATGGAGATAAAGAAATTACTCTTTTATCACATGAAATGAACTGTAAAACTTTACAACATTTTAAAAGAGTAAAAAAAGATAAAGAGGTGGGCAAATGCAAAGAGAATGTAATGAATACTACGAGGATAACGAAGTGTGGTTAGATGATATTATAGAGTTTAAAGATGCAGTTAAGACTATTGACCTAGCAAAATATTCTCACAGTCATAGAGCATACTGCGAAGAAGTAGAAAGATTATTTAAAGAAATAGTGTTGTCTGATGTAGATGAAATAAAATTTATGCAAAAGTCATATGCAAATTCTATGGCTAAAGAAATAATCTATGATGAATATGGCGATACTAAAAAAGAAAAAATTAATGAACATGGTGATGTAATCAAAGAGGAGAAAAACAATGATAGATAAGTTCAATGAAATATGGGATTCAATACCTGATATTGCACAAGCAATAATAGTCATGTCAGTCATTTCTATATTTTGGATATTTGTATTAGGGTAGTCAATCTTTTAAATTA
>Ga0228664_1000231_pt1 | contig 36686 bp, 61 predicted proteins | sample 78DmetaG_FD_183029 | JGI IMG/M metagenome (GOLD analysis project Ga0228664, IMG submission 183029) | Seawater microbial communities from Monterey Bay, California, United States - 78D | ecosystem: Environmental > Aquatic > Marine > Coastal | place: USA: California | collected 2016-09-26 | reverse complement strand
TTTTAGATTCAGGTTTCTTTTTTATTTGTTTATTTCTAGGTTCAATTACTAAATTAAACTCTGAAAATAGATCTAGAAATTTATCTATATTTTCCATTATAAATTAGTTTGGTTTTTGTTATATTAAAACGCCACTTGCTTTATATATCAAGATTATACTTAGCCTTAACTCTTTGGCTAATAGGTATTGCGTCTCCTTGTTCGTCTACTCTAACAAATTTAATATTAGTTGCTAAAATAATAGCTTGCCTTCCATCATATACATTATGTGATCTCGCTTCAATAGAAAGTGTTACTGAAGTGGTACCGATACTCTTTACATCTCCATATATTTTAAGTAAGTGTCCTTCTTTCGCTGGCTTTTTAAAAACACATTCATCTATAAGTACTGTTACCATTCTTGGTGAATCACATACTTGAGATGCATAAGAAGCTCCAGCTGCATCTACCCATGCCAATAGCTTACCTCCAAAAAGATTGCCATGAAACCCTAAATCTGATTTTTTAACCGGATGTGTACTAATTAATTCCATGTTAATCTATTTTAAATTGCCAAAATGATTTTCCAGTTGTATCTTCGTTTGGAAACTCAAAAGATATTGTTCTTTCTTTTTTATTTTCTATCCATGTAATTGATTTTACAAAACTAGATGGAATTCTAGCAGGATCAGAGTTAGTTGTCCATCTATTAGAAAAGAAGATTGTAATATCTACATGAACTTCGTCATATAATCCTGCTAAGTTTCTTTCAAATCTTTCTAATGTGGCCCAAGCGCCTCTATTTAAACCTTGGTGTTGTAGTGCACAATTTACATAACTAAAAGTTTCATTCAACCATTCTTCAGTACATGCAAATGTATTTGCTGGTGCCATGTGACCTTTGTCCCATACATTACCATCATAATCTGAGGAAGAAGATGTTTTAATACCTTCTACTGATTTAAATGCAATTCCGCGCCTATCATAAGCCGGTGAGTCTGGTTTACAAAAAACAGTATATTTTACTATTAATGGCTGTTGATATGCTTGTGAATATGTAATTTCATAGATGTCTGTTTTTACATCTACTATTTCCTGTGCACTTATTAATGTACTAAAAAAAATACAAAATGCTGTAATAATAGTTTTATAATTCATCATTTATCTCTATTTCTAAGGTTAAACCAATTAGTAACAGTTATAGTCATAAATGTATATAAAATTAATGTTCCAATTAGATAAAAACCTGCATATTTATGATCTGAATTGTAATATATCATAGATGAAGAAAATGCAAGTCCTAAAAACCACGCAAATGCCCATCCAGTTTCCGGGATCTTTCTTATTACCTTGGTCTCAATCTTTTTTACTGTTTCATCATGTACAACTCTTTGTAAAGCATCCTGTAAATCTTTACCATAAGCTGGCACTGTTTCTACACTACCATCTTCATTTTTAACTTCAACTTCATATTTAAGCCAACCATCAAATGTTTTACTCTCTTTTCTTAGTGTAGCATTAGTAGCTACTCTTCTCTTCTTGTTTTTCATTTTTTTGTGTATATTATTTTGCCATTTAAAATTATAGTATTTATACTATGGCCGTATGTTTGCATTGCATGATTAACTTCTTTATCTGGATCTTCTGTAAATATTGTATGATTTTCAGTGTCCGTTTGTATTAATAATAATTGCCTCTTCATTCTATTTTTGGGTGCTAAGCCAATCTAATACATCAGTACCTGGGCTCCATCCCAACTCAGCTTTAATAGAGCTTATATCGGAAAGACTGCGTTTTGGTTCATCTCTAGCCGCAATAAATTTAATCTCACCACCAAGACATTCTGCCAGATCATATATTTTACGCTCAACTCCAGTGCCTACATTATAGACTGGTAAATCTACTTGCCAGCTCTGCTCTAGTGCTTTATTGATTGCATTACAAATATCACCAACATAGATAAAATCTCTGGTTTGTTGGCCATCGCCTGTGACAGTTATTGGCTGATAACTATTATATTGTTTTAAGAAGATTGGTACTGCGCTAACATAACCACCAGTGGCTCTTTGGCCCTCTCCGAATACATTAAAGAATCTTAGTGCTACACAATTAAGATCTACAGTATTATACTCTGAAAGCAGTTCTTCCATTTTTAATTTATATTCTGCATAGGGTGACATTGGATCTAATTTACTATCTTCTGCAAGTGGAAATTCTACTGTATTACCATAGACTGCCGCAGTGCTAGCTGCAACAATACTAGTTGCTCCAGATTCTTTAGCCCATTCAAAACATCTTTTACTACCTACTAAAATACCCGACCTATATTTTTCAGGATTCTCTAAACTTTCTGGCACAGATACTGGTGCTGCTAGATGTACCATAGCATCAAATTGTAATTTTGGAAATACAGAATGAACAATATCACATTCATATACTGTTAATCCCTTTGGTAAATCACCATTACGTAGAAGTGTCTGTAAATCTCCGGTGCTAAAGTTATCTATAACATAGATTTCATGTCCCTCGTCCAATAGTCTCCATACTAAATTGTGACCAATAAAACCTGCACCACCTGTTATTGCTATTCTCATATTATTTTTCTATTATCCATGTACCTAACCATTCTTTAGTTAAGACCACTGTTAAATTATTTTTATCTGCAAATTCATCTACTGCCGGATTAACTCCAAATAGACCTGCGTATATTGGTTTTTGATCAGATTCTGGACCCTGCATCCAAATATGTTTATCTTTACCATTTTCAGCAAAATGATCACCATTCCATGGCATATTTAAATAGTCATGTCCTGCAAGAACTCCATTCTTTTTAAGTTTAGGCCACCATAATTCTATATCCTCTTTAACCCAATCATAGGCGTGATTTCCATCAATATAGACAAGGTCTAAAGAATCATCTTTAAAACGACTAGCCATATCAGAAGAGAGTCCTCGTAACATAAATGCTCTAGATTCATAGCCTTCAATATTCTGCATAGACTCAAGGTATGCAGTCTGATGTTCTTTATGATTAGAAGCATCTACATAGCCCTCGCCCTCTTCAAAGGCTCTCCATGGATCTACCATCCAGAGTGTACCTTGCCAATTCTCAAGTAAATGTTTACTAAATTGTGCCTTAAAGACTCCAACTTCAACAGCCTCTTTAGCCTCTAATGTATTTAAGATCCTAGGAATTGCTTCTTCTCTAGACTCTTCTATTCTAAGTTTATTTGCCATTTTCTATCTTTTTTATTACATCTTTTGCTGTAATGGTTTTTGTACATTCAAATTGTCTTCCAGTACCTTTCCATACTGGACACCAATTCCAATCACCTTTATCAAAGGTATGATTACCCCAACAACCATGGCATACTTGATGGTTATTAACATAGATTGCATCTCTAAATTCTACATAAGGGTCTGTAAACCCACTAATAATAACCACCTTGGCTTCAAGTGCCCAGGCAAACCAAGAGAGGCCAGAACTAATTCCAATAAAGAGCTCTGCTCTTCTAATTGCTTTAGCAACTTCTTCTAATGCTTCTGGTAACTGTTCAACTCCTTCTAGATTAGAACCCTCTTTGCTGGCATGTTCTACTACATAGCCTCTTTGATTCCAATGATTAACTAGATCTTGCCAACCAGTTGGGTGGTTCCAATATTTTGCCTGTGCAGTACTCTGTGTTGCAATAACTATTCTAAAATCCTTATCCACTTCCGGTTCTAGAAATTCCGGCGCTAGTCTAGGCCTCTGTTCTGAATAGTCTATTCCAAGTCTGTCGGTGGCGATTTTTGCAAGTGTTACGTGTCTCCAGTCATACTTATGTTCATTACGCTTCCAGGGCTCTTCTTCTGTATAATAGACTCCAATATGCATCTCTACTTCCGCCTGCTCCTGCCAGTTGCCAGTTAAATGGATCCCGCGCTGCTGGTACCAGTCCTGGTCAAAGAGCCAGTTCTTATGAGTTCTTACAAGGAGCTTTTTAATTCCATGCCACTTCATGAATTGCTCCATTTGTCCCATCCAGGCCAGTGTGTCTCCAAGGCTTGAAGAATCAAATTGCACTAGGCACTCCTTGCCACTAAGAGTCCATCTGAGCTCCTCGTACAAATTACTATTATGGTAAAGCTTTACGTGCCAATCAGTGTGCCACTTGCGGCTTGGTGCATACCAGTGGCCTGCCTCGAGGCCCTTTGCAGTGTAGACCAGATCTTGGCCGTCCCAGAATTCCGCGTGCCACTCCCCAGGGCCTAATTGATCTATATGTAATTGTAGTTGCCCTTTGTATTCAAGTCTTGGTTGACAGTGTGGTTTGCCAGAATAGCCTCGAGTGCCGTTGGTATTTAATATATGTTCATAGGCTGTTATATGTTCTTGTGTGAATCTCTCTATTTCTCCTTGCGGTTGGATAAAATCTCCTATAATTTTTTCCTGTGCTGTGAGACTCTCAAGTAATATCGTTGCATTCTCTTCAAGACTATCAGTAAATGGAATAATGTAAGGAGTAAACATATCCAAATATTGTTCTAAGTTTCTAGAGAAGGTGACGAGGCCATAACTAATAGCTTCGCGAAGTGCTAAAGGATTACATTCCCAAGTAGAATTAAACATAAAAGCATCTGCTGCCATCATGTAATCTGAGACATTACTACGCTCATGCCAAATCGTAACATTGTCTGGCAGATCTAGAGTTGCTGGTTCCCAATAGTCTTTAAAGTTAGGGGCCTGGTTCCCAACAAAATGAAAATGAAATTTACCAGGCATAATTTTTTCAACTATTCTTGCAATATCCACACCTTCGGTTTGATTTTTACCAGGAGTCCAAAGGCCTACATTTAATACATGTACTTTATCTGGGTCTAGGCCGAGTTCATCCTTAGCATTCCACTTCTCATCTTCACTAGGCCTTAAATCCTCTATTGGATATGTTGTTAACCATTTACTAGATGCAGGCGCATCTTTAAAGTTAGCCTGATTATGATATGGCGTACAGAACATATATGAGTCTGGGTTGTAGATTTTATTCTCACCCTCAAACCATATATTATGACACGTCTCAATTATCTTCCATGGCTGATCTTCTTTATATAGATATTCAAGAGCAACACTATGTAGTTTGTTAAAACTATCAAATGATTCTGGGCATTCTTCAATATGGATTAGATCTGGATTTATTTCATTAATAATCTCAGTCATTCTAATAGCTCGATGTTTATCATCTATTGAGCGTACGCCGGCGATTGTGTGAAAGTTATCTCCTAATAAATTCTCAATCTGATTTCTCTGAACCATGAATTCATCACTATATTGACTATACTCTAACACATGTACATTATACTTATTAGCATCAACCATAGCTTTAACTCTAGCTAATAAAAATTGAGGCATGCCACCAGTAGATAAATGTGGTGCTAAATATAATAAAGTCTTTTTGTTTAAATTCATTTTATATTTTTCTGTTTCTTTTATTATAATATTTGCCTGTTCTTCTCGCTTTTCACCGTGAAAAACTTTAATCATTTCTTTTTCTTTTGGTAATTTATAAAATCTAGATAAAAGTTTATCTTCATTAGTATTTGTATTAAAGAAGTGCTCAACTGTTTCAGGCCCTTCAATATTAATATAGACCATTGGCATTCCTTTATCATCTTTTTGCCATACTAAAACATTATAGATAGTTTCTTCATGGAATGGCATAAATTTTACAGGGTCTACTTTTTTAGGCAAAGTTTCTTTATGCATCCTCCAAGTATTTAAGAACGCTTTATTTCTACTATTACCTGCTAATATATTTGTAGTTCTATATTGATTAGATCTTTTACTAACATCCATCCCAAAATATTCCATCAAAGGCCATTCAAGACATTTCTTATTATCCTTAGTAAGCTCATTTCCAGTCTCGTCAATAAATGGGTTTCCTATTAGTTCTCCATTTTTAATTAACATTACATATTGTTGAGGGCCTTTAGTTGCTAGCGGATAATCTTTAGATTCTTTACACCAATTAAATAGATCGTCTACATTAGAATTAGCTAAACAATCACCATCTAAATAAACCCATTCATTAATAAATCCACATGCATCCAACATAGAATCAATCTTTGCAGAAAGTGTTTTATAAGTTCTATATGTAGATCTATTTACATATTTAATTTCACCATCATGAAAGTCTTTATCTGTTAAGTTTGGTAAATCTAAATCTAATCTAACACATGTTGCAATTGATTGAAGCCTATCTGTTGCAGTATAATCTATTGTGTATACAACAATTGGTTTATCTGAGAACGTGCGGATACTATTAACTAAATTGATTGTAACCTGCTCATAATTATCTGTTGTATGTGTAATATAAGCTTGTTCTATTCTATCTGGTCTTACCATCTTTCCTGTTGTTGCTAAATTGCTTTCATGTTTTTTATAGAATTCATCTATTGCAGAAATACCATCTACTTGAACGGCATACGCTTTTTCAAAGATAGCCATATCAAATTTACCAACTATAATATTGTTAAAAAATATATCTGCAGTTTCCCATGTATGATTATGGAATCTATCTTTAATAAATCTAGCCATTTTACTTGTAAACATTACCATCTGTGCTCCAAGTATTTTATTTACAATATGAATATCTCCTACGGTATTAATTATTTTAGATTGAATTGTTCCATCTTCTAAATGAAACCTATCACCAAATGAAAGGTATGCAATATCATTGTTAATCATAGAGTTATAACCTCTATTAATTGCATCTACTGTCTCTTCAATAGACTCTGTAAGAATAGCATCTCCTTCACAATAAATAAAGCCATCTAAATCATCTGTAAAATATTGATGTGCTGCATCGGCAAATGCTCTAAAATTACCATAGTGTCCTGGTGTAATTGGAATTGTATCAAATTCACTAGGTCTTGAAAAAGTCTCTCTAGGAGGCTCATCTTTCCATCTTTCATTCCATACTTGAATATATTCAACGCCTCGTTCTGCTAATTTAGAAATAGATTCAATAGATTTTTCTTGTCTCTCTGGTGATAAATCATCAGACAACAATAAATGTACAATTCTAATTTTAGGTTGTACATCATATAACTTTATAGTTGCTTTAAATACTTGGTCTACTGTTGGGTGACATTCAAAAGTTGGCTTATCTTCTAAACATCTAACTTGAGGTGGCACACCATGTATAGAACCATGTGCTTGAATATTATATTTTTGATTTGAAGAACAAAAGATTTCACAGCCACCAGCTATAAAGTCATATTTATAATCTTGGCTACCATTTCTATATGGAGCTCTTAGCTTATTATCAATTGAAGATCCAAGTTGTATAATATTGACATCAGTAGTTCCGGCTATATGTAAAATACCAGAATCCATTGTAACTACAGCCTTAGCTCTATGATTCATCATCCACCTTAATTCAGCTGGATCGTTATTGGGATCATTTAATAAGTTGACTCCTAGTTTAATATCAATAGGCATCACCGGCTTATCTGTATTAAAATGGCCAACTTCAGAAGAATCTCTACCAATCGCTACGACTGGAATTCCTCTTTCATTTAATCTATTTACAAACTCTTGCCATTTTTCTTGTTCCCAAGTTCTAGTAGGCCAAGTATGTGTTGGATGGATAATTACATAATCTTTAACTGGAAGTTCACGAGGGCTTTCTATATAGAGATCCATTTCCATATCAGATTCTTTAAGTGTAAAACCAAGCGATACTGCATGGAATTGTCGAAGATCCATATTAGAATAACGAAACTCTATTGCTTCACCATTAATATCGTGTGTTTTGCCAACAAGTGGCATAAAAGTTCTATGTATAAAATACTCTTCTTTATTAATTTGATCTAGAGGCAAAGCAAAATCCACAAGCGGATGCCCTTCAAACAAGAAGGGTTTGCTTGTGAATACTGTAATCTTTTTATTATCATGTGCCTCAGAGATCTTACGTAGCGTTGGAATAGCAGCAATAGTATCTCCTAATGCTGGCGTATCAATAGCTAATGCAACCTTTAAGCCCTTTTCAGTTGCGTGTTCCATTTTGCTATTTATAATCCTCGTAAGACTTCTCTTCTACCAGTAAAGAACCGGTTAATGTATTAATTGATTTTTTAGCGTCTGCTCTATCATCATTAGTATAATATACAGATCTTGCAAGTTCTATAAAGTCTTCTCCAAAGATTTCATCTCGTTCACACTCTCTAATTAAATCTTCAATATTCCAAAGTGTTTTATTGATATTTAATAAATCTGTATAGAACGATTCTAACTCTGTTAAAGTTCCAGCTACATCTGCGTCGGCAAATATGGCGGTTACATTTGGTGTTAGTTCTGTATATTCTTTAAGGATATTTGTACGCTTTTCCTCATCAGCAATTTTTTCTAGTTTAATTTCTAGAATTGAATACTTATCTAGGATTTCTCCATTAGATACTTCTATTTTCATCTCTTATTTGTTTTAAAATGTTACAATATTTATACAGCTCATCTTTCTCAAAGTTTTTAATAGCCCAATCTAAATCTTCTACAGTCCCTAGCCTAGCCCATTCTTTAAATTCTTCATCATCTTTAAATGTTTGAATAAAGTTAGTAGGTCTAATTAGGTCAATATATTTTTGTTGAAGTTCAGCAACTGAAATTTCTTTAAGCTTTTTCATCTTCTTTAATAGTTTTAGTTAAAAACTCGGCAGCTCCGGCTAATAACACAGAGTCTCTTACTGAGAGTACTCCAGCTCCTTGTGCTGCATTTGAGGCTTGAATTAAAATATTTACCGCTGATGTATAATTCATACCTTTTACTTCTTCAAAGGGTGAAATAGTTTCTTTTGGTGCTTCTTGATTTACTGGATCTGCTTCTGGTGCTTCTTCTATGTGCATGTTTACTTATTTTAGTATTATTAATTTAGTATTATATAGAAATTATTTAAAAAGTTTACTAAAGACTTTCTAACATTTTAATTAAACTTGGTTGTGGAAATAAATCTAACTTAGATTCAACTAGATTACCATGAGTAAGAATCCCCGACTTAGTATTTAAAAATATTTTATTATAATTAAATATGTCCTTTGTATTAGACTTAACTTTTCTTAACAAGCCATTCTTTAAATCAATATCGTGTCTATTTCTAAGTAATAGTAATAATGCCTTTAAAGAATCTATCTGAGCTTCACTGTATTTATGAAAATGTCTATGTCCTTTAAATGGCAATTCTAATGATTCTACTTGACTCTTATCTACTTCTAAACCAAACCAATTATAATACTTATCGTCTTTATACTTTAAAGGACCAAATGAACACAATTCAATAGAAATTGAATTCTTTTGAAGTTTAGTATTTTTAACAGGACCTAAGTGATATCCCCAATTATGGTCTTTAATTGCCTGCAATATAAGCCCATCATTTTCAGAATTAGGGCCTCCAATAACATAGTGGCTTCCTACTCTACCTCTCTGATCATTTGCCCATAAGTCTATTTGTTTATATGGATCTAAAGTACCATGGTTAGCATGCAAAATAATATAATCCTTGTGTGTTTCTTCTTCTACAAACTCACCACTTGGTAGTTTATATTGAGTAATCCATGTTGCTGAAGTGTTGGCATCAGTATCTGCATAGAGTTCATCAGGACTTAAATCTAAATACTTCCATGTTAAATATCCTACAATACCATCTTGTTTAAGATTATGCTTTTTTTGAAATTGCAAAATACTCTTTTTTAAATCAGCATCAAAAAGTCCTGTTCTCTTTAAATCGAACTTTTCCTGTAATGATTCTACTAATTCTCCAGTAAACCCTAATTTAATTACTTGATTCATATAAAATTATTTATTTTATTTTCTAGAGTAGCTATTAAATTATAGATTTCTTGTTTATTAGTACTAGTATGTTTAAATTTAAAAACTTCTACCATATTTACTTTTTCATAAATAAAAAAGCTAATTGTATATTCTGGTCTTACAGTAAGCCTAGACTTCATTATTTTTAAAGTACTTGCTTGTTCTTTAGCCTCAGAAGCATATCCGTGTTTAATATTAATGTTTGCAGAGATTGTATATTTTTCGTTCTCAATTTCTAGAAATGGTTGGCGATCCTTTAGGCCATTAGTTACTAAATATAATCTATGTAATACATGGTGGCTTTTTTCTTTTAATGTGGCTACTAATGTATCAGCATGTAATGGTTTAGTAATATAAGTATTCTCTATGTTAATTGGAATTCTTGTCGTCATTTTTCTGATTTTTAATGAATGCTTTCTTTTCTTCATTTGCCTTTTTTCTTAAAGCCTCTTTATATAATGTGTCTTCATCTTGTGGTAAATGTGAACTATCTAGTTTTTGTACCATAAACCCAACTGAAGTTGGATTAGGCTCTTCTATAAATTCTTCAGAACCAGATTCAGATGCTTTATCAAGTTCTTCTTGATGGCCAACTTCTTCAAAATCCTCAAGATCCATATCTTTTACCATATCATTCATTACTAAATCAAGAGCATGATCTTCGTCCCATTCTTCCACAGATTCTTTTATTCTAGATGAATTTGGTTCTTCATGTAAGTGATCGCTGTGAGATTCTCCAGCGTCTTCCGGCGGATTCTTTAACCAACTACCTGGCTCGTGGCGATCAACATAAGCGTCATACTCTTCTTCATTATAATCTAAATCTGCCCAGCTGGTTTCATCTTCTAGTCCATCATTTATAGTAGAAGCCCATTCATCTTCTTCATCGCTATCTAAATCTCCTAAAATACCTTCTGATATAATCTCATCCTCATCTTCTGGTTTTATATAGTCTACTAAAGATTTAATAAATCCTAACGCAATAAGTGGTAAAATAGCACCTGATACAAATGCTAAAATTCTTTTTTGGTCAATAAGATCTTCTTCTATTAAATCAAATAATTCTGACCATGCTGTAAAATCTTCTAGATTAATAAATGCATAATACATATTTCCTTGCATTTGCATAAGAGTAATTGCTATAAATAAAGACCATACAATAGTTTTATTCATTTTCTTTAAAATAACCAAAGACGCAAGAGATGCTGCTGCACCTATTTCAAAACCAATAGCTAAAGTAACTGCTAACCAATATGGATTTGATAATTCAAAGAAATCTATTACGTGTATCGTTGATATAATAGAAACTAGAGCATATAAACTTACAAAGGTTCCTATTACAAATCTTTTTACTAATTTATCTTTCATAATATTTAATTATTTTTACCACTTAGCAAGTGGGCAATGTGATGTTGGTGAAAGTGTTTTAGCCGCTAATCCACAGCCACAACCTTTTGTAATTTCACCAGTTTCTACATGTTTGCCTGTTTTCTTTGGGCTACATGTTCCACCAATTCTTAATGTACAATCATCACAAATTTTCATTCTAGCTTCTGCTAAAGCCTTTGTTTTATCATCTAAGATATTGAATCTATCCTTGACAACATTAGCCCAGCCTGTAAATATCTGCTCTATTTGAGAGGAATTAGTTTTAACTGGTTTTGTTAAACCTAACTCTTCGGCAGCCCTTCTTACAGCTTCTGAATAATTATTTGTTCTTTTTTCGATTGGCATTAGTCCTCCTTTTCTTCAAGTGCATTAATTGAAATACGCTCTTTGTCAGATATTTCTTCGATTCTTAATGTTTTCCAAGCTGGGACTGTTTTAATAAGGTCTATCATTCTTTCTTCTGTAATGATTCTATTATTAAACGTAGTTGTTAAAGTATCGATCTCAGCCTCTACTTGTCTTAACTCTTTTTTAGTTTTTCCTAGTTCTGAATCAATACCACATGATTTAAAATAGGTTAAGATTAGTAAGATAATGATAACCTTGCTACCATGTTTTGTTAAAAATTGATCTAATTTATTCATAATTTTCGTTTGTTTTTGTATTATTATATATCGAATTTTTCTTTAAATAGCTTTCTGCGGCGAATAAACTCTTGAGAATAGAACTCTAAATCTTGCTGTGTAAGCGTAAAAGTTTGTGGAATATTGTCTATTTCATTCGCAATCCAAATCTCTGCACCATCTGCTTTTATGCCAGTTCTATCCCAATATGCAACAAAATAAGCTGCAGTTTGCATAAAGTAATCTTGAACCCATTCTTCTCTTTTTGGCTTACGGCTATTCTTATAATCAATAATAAGAATTTTACCATCGACCATTTTTGAGATGTTATCTACAGTTCCGGCCCATCCGCCACCCTTTGAAGTCCACAAGAATACCTCGGCATCTAGGACCTCATCAACTCTATCAAAATAATCTGAACTATTAAAATAGAATTTATAGAAGAATTTCCAGGCTTCTGTTAAGAATAACTCACCAAGCTCTTCATCTTTAAACTGATTAGTCTCTTCGTCTTCTTTAGCAACTTCTTTAAGTTTTACTAATCGTTCAGCAGCAGTACCATCAGTGGCTTTATAGAGTTCAATAAGCCTGTGCATAACTGTACCACGATTCATGGATAATGTTGAGATTCTATTAGCTTCAGCTTCACCAACTCTTTTGCGCCATTTATCTAGACCAGACTGGTCTTTTGTATTACCTAAAACTGTAGTAACGGAAGGAAGATCTGCGACTAGATTGCCATCATCTTTAACTTGATAGAAACGCATACCGTTTCTCTGTACTCTTTCTATTGTATAATTTTCCAATTTAAGTATATTAGAAGAGAGCAACTAACCAATTCCATGCTTGAGTTATAGCATTAGAATTTTTAGTTGCTAATCTTATTAGTAGATAAATAAGTCCTATAAAAATAGTGTTCTTAAAAAGACCTTTAATAATTCCAATTAATTGTAAAGTATCAAATACTGGCCATAGTATTACTAAATAACCTGCGCTACCCTTAATTTTTTGAATCTCAGGATAGACAACATCTGCCAAACCTATCTTAAGCATTTTATCACCATACTTAGAAATTTGTTGTAGAACATAAGCTTGTTGAATTTCACTAGATGCCCCTTGGACTTCTTCTGGTAAATTAACTACACCATAAATTCTACCAAGCCAATCTACTCTAAGATTATGCTCTTTATTTAGACTCTCTTGATATTCATTGGCAGTTTTCTTAAAAATCCACCACACTCTAAATTCTTTCCATAATTCTGGCCAAAACTTAATTGTACTTTTAAACCACATATCTATAAATTTGTAAATTCTTTAATTTCATCTAATTTTTTAAGACCTGTTGTCTTGTTAATAATCTTACCATCTTCCATATAGACTAACATTGGTATTGATCTAACACCAAACTCTTGTGACATTTCTGGTTCTTCTTCTATATTAACTTTTATTACTTTAACATCACTAACCTCAGCCTCATATTTTTCAAGCTGTTTCATTAGCATTTTACAAGGCCCACACCAATTGGCATAAAAATCTACCAATACTTTGCCTGAATTTATTTGTTCTTTTAGCATTTTTTTAATGTATTTGAGTCTGTTAGTCTTACAAAGATATCATATTGAATATGAACGCAATGTTGTGTTTTAGAATTTCGTTCAACTGTGTATTCTACAGTTGAAGATTCTTCCGGAAATGTTGTATGTAACCTTTTAAGACTTTCTAAATCTTCAAGCTTAACCCATATTTCAATTGTCATAACTAAGTATTTTCTTATTATATTATATATCGAATTTAGCTATTGTTTCAAACTAAAAAGCCACCCGAAGGTGGCTTATTTATAAAAAAGGAAGGATCGTGTACTAGAGTATACTAGCTCTAGAAGATCGACTTATTGTGTTGATTACTGCATACCAATCAACTTTACTATTATTTCAAGTTCTACTCAAGATGGTTAATCTCGTTGTAGTGCCACAACGGCTTTGATTGTACCTTATCCCCTAATAAGACAGGATGTTCGGTCACTTGGGCAAGATTTCCTCTCGGCTGCTTGCAATGCTCTTAGAAAGATTAGTTTAGATATCTTTCCCGATCTACCACCTTCTACTCTGTCAAGTCTTAGCCACGCACTTTTGCAACTAAGCCGGAACTTGTCCGATGTCTGGTGTGCCTTAACCCCTCTTTCCGTCAGGGTTTTTTCGGCAATACACTCACATTATCAATGATCAGTATCAAATGTGCCTTCCAATATGTTAAAGAACTTCTCTTGTGGAGAGTGCGAGAGTCGAACTCGCGACCTCCTGCGTGCAAGGCAGGCGCTCTAGCCATCTGAGCTAACCCCCCGTACCAATAATGTTATAGTCTCTATTGGTTGACTTTACGTTTAATTAAGCCGTCGCTTTGTTTGCCGCGCTTACAGCGACTCTTACATCTTGAGCTAAACCCTTAATGTTTTGCATTGCTTTACGAACTCTTGTTCCGGCAGCTTTATTTCCTTTTTCATTAAATTTTACAGCATCCTCTTGGATTGCTACTAATTCTTCTTGGATTTGATCTAATAATTCTTGCATAATTTTCTTTTTTTTAATTATAGTTATTATATACGTTAGTTAATGTTTGTTTCAATTTTTTTTACTTTCGCCAATTACTGTCACTGATTTTACACTTTTATCATTTGCCAATATATGTTTAGCGTATGCTTCTGTGTTTTTAATGTTAGAATAAATTCTTTTTTCGAAAGTTGAATATTCAACTTCAACATCCCATCCTCCTGGAACAAGACTTTTTGAATTAGTTCTATACTCGTCGCTTATGTAATATCCAGGTAATTTATTCATATTATTGTTTTTTTAATAAGATCCATAAAAATAAATATACTAGTGAGCTTGATGGAACTAATAAGAATATGATTCTCCATGCAAGTGCTGATGTATCTGACCATCTTGCAATTCCTCCACAAACTCCTCCTAAATACCTATTGTTTTTATTTCTTTTTAATGTTGTCATCTTCTTCTATTATGTTACCGTAATTATCCATAAGTGGAGCATTAATAATCTCATTAATTATCCAAGCCCATAATACTACAAATATAACTATTATAGCAATCATTATCTAAATAGTTTATTACCTAATTTATAAAAAATACCTTTAATTCCAGTTTCTGTTGCTCCGCCCCATAAAATTCTTTCATCTTCATTTCTACACCAATTATAAAAGGGAGTGCTTAAAAAGAAGAAATCCCAGTTAGTAACTTGAAGTATTTTTCTATCTGCTCCGTTTGGTAACCTAACCTCAAATGATAATAATGAGTAAGGCACATAGTTATTTGATACTTCTAATAGAGTAAAACCCCAACATGCATCACCATCGTGTAAATAAATATCTAGTAGATTAATTTTAAGATTCCATCTACGAGTCTTCCACTCAATTTTTTGTAAAATTCTTTTTATCATTTTTTATTGTGCTTAATTCGTATGTTGAATTCTTTGTCTTAAATTTAATATAGCCTATTTCCTCATCTATAATTTCAGTTAATTGTGTTGTTTGCCATGTAAAAAATTTATTAAAAGGTGACATAATAAGAGATCTTCCAACCATAGGCTTATGATGTGTACTTTTAACTCTATCATTATCACCCCATTCTAGCCACATAATAGCAGAAGATTTCTTTATTAATCCATCTTCTAATCTTAATAACTTCCATTCCGGATCCACACTAATGCCTAGGCCCTGCATATATGTAGTGAAGATCCCTGGATCTTTAATTTTATGAGAATAATTTTCTTTTTCGCTATGCATTCTTTTATTTTTCTGTAAATGCGATATTAGTTATAGCGGTTAACTAATTTTTGTTTCATTAATAATGGTTAATAGAAGGGATTCCATCTTCAATAGTAAGATACTCATACGGGAGTGCGTCAACAAAATAGTGGTTATCATCATAGTCGATCACTCTCATGTGGGTATGTCCAACAACCTGTACGATATTCTCATCAAGCATTGAACTCCTTAAAGCTCTAGGGCGAATCCACATCGGGCCTTCTCCTGGGTCATCGCCATACATCTCCATGCCAGTATGATTAAACGATCTCTTATCCCATTTCCATAAATCATTAATTTGTTCTGGGATATTACCACCTTCTGGGAAATTGGTGTCATACCACTCTTTCGAAACGCCAGCATGTGTAAATAAAAACTTATCTACCTGATATGCTACTTGTAAATGTTCTTTAGTTTCTTTTAAGAGTTCACCAATTTCTGGTGCGTGCCATACATTATATCCACCATATCTTCCACCACAATCTGACATATAGTGAAAGTCATGATTACCGATCAGCATAGTTACTTTAACATCAGTAGATTCCTTCCATGCAATAATCTCTTTGTAATTATAGATTTGTTCTACATGTGAAACAGAGAACGAGTCAAAGTAGTCACCAATGAATACAAACTCTGTAGCATCAGGATTTAACTCGATAATCTTCTTCCAACTCACGTGTCCGTGAATGTCTCCTATTACTACTATTTTGTTCATTTGAATTTCTTTTTAAAAATAATTAATTTTAATTGAATATAAAACTTAAGATCGTAATACCATCTAAACTTTTTTCTTCTCTTTGCTTTTTTAAACCAACTACTGTCCTTATGAGATATTCTTTCTATCCAATCTGAAATAGATTCATGTTTTCGTCTAGAGTCACGATGTTTATTCATTTTTATTTAATTTAGCTTCTACTAATTTATATGCTCTAAATAAATGATCTACTGCGTGACATACATGATCTTTAACATCAGTGTCTATTTTAGAGACTGGATTTTGCTGAATGTGCATGTTAATACTTGACATTGTGATATTAAGCCTATCTAGCATTTGATAGTAAGTTAGCGTATCTAGTTCTGGTAATTTACTCAATTTAAGTCAATGGGTTTTATAAGACATTTTGTACATATATTTGTCAAATGAAGACCCGCGGGGATCTTTTCTTTGCAAACATTACACTCATTTTGGTAGACAACCTTATCTTTTGGTTGATTACATTGTTGTATGCTACCTACACCAGAGTGTTTCATTAATCATCCATCTTTTTCGTATTAGCTGCTCTTCTAGCTTCTACGTTTTCTGGAGCCCAAGTATCTATTAGACTTAAAAGGTCCTCTTCGGTCATATCATATAAAAGAGTACTATCTATCGTAATTTTAGCATCCATGAAGATTTCTTCAACCTGTAGTATCAGGGCTGCTCTAATGTTTAAACCTTTTAAAACACTTTTTTCTGCTTTCGTGAGATTTTTTTCTTGTTTTGACATTTGTTTTTATTTAAAATTTATTACTGTTAATTACTATACTAATATAATAAAAAAAATCGATATACTAAAATATTTATCAAACTTTTTCTAACTTATTTTGTTCTGCCTTGACATGCTTACAATGGCCTCTTTGGAATGTTGCCGCTGGGCAAGTACAACTCCACATACCTCGATCTAATTTTACTGTATATTCTCTACCTGGCTTTGAGCCCTGTACAATAATTTCATATCGAGTTGTTTTAGGCTCTTCTAAGACTACTTTCTTTTTAATTGGAATAGCATTCATATCCATTTCGATTTGATCTCTGGTAGTTCCTATTGGTACCTCATGCCAACCTGGGCAGACAAAAGTCTTACCCGGAGTGTTTACAATAGCAAACACACTTTTAAAGTGTGGATCTGCTGGGATTATAATTTTTTCTTTAGTCATTCTTATTTTTAATTAAATAGTCCATGTCTGATACTGCAAGTTCACACTCATGTGGCTCAGATCCACCCTCTTCGACTTCATCACATGCAAGTATATAAAATTCAATTAACTTTTGTTTAAGTTCAGGATGTTTAATTGTTAAACCTTTTGTATATGTTGATAATTCAGTAAGTGTCATATTATGAAAATATAGTTAAGTTATCTAATTGATTAAGCGAGTCTGAAAAATCAACACCCCCAATAGTTGTACATTGATAAGGTTTATCCCATTTACCAATATGAACCCAAGTGTAATAATCTGGAATCATTCCATAGTCACCATCTTCAGTAGAAGCTCCTTTACCCTCGTTTAAAATAGGCATAATAATATCCATGATATCCGCGATTGCTGGATTGCTTTCATACTCTTCAGTATTTCTATTCCATGTTTCTGCTCTATAGTCATGATATGGGTTAAGTTGTGAATATTCAGTTCCAAAGTCCACAGGACCTCTCATGATTGCAACTTTAATACCAGAATAGTGTTCGGTTGTGATTGATAATTTGTACTGCGGAAGTGCAGCTTTAAGTGCTTTTCTTTTAGCTTTAACTTGTTCTTTTGTGATGTAAGGCATATCTTTTATTGTTTAGTTTTAATTACAGTACTAATATAATAAAAAATATTGACATAAAAAAATTATTTGGCAATTACTTTGCTAAAATCTTGAAATTTTATCTAGGGGATAAGTATTATCTGCACTTTCGGCTCGCTCTGGGTGCCATTGAACTGCCCAAATTTTTAGATCAGTGTCTTCAAACGCTTCCGGAATATAACCAGCATCAAATGACATGTGAGTAACTTTAAAATTGTCTGCAACTTTAGAACACCATTGATGATGTCTTGAGTTAACTTCAAACATTGAATCATCTAATGTTTTTATAAAATGAAATTGTGATTTCTTTCCAGAGTGGTCTACATCCTCTGCAAAGTTAGCAGACTTATGATAATCCACTACACCTTCATTTAAATCATCTACAGTTCCACCAAAATATTTATTTAAAATTTGCATACCTCTACAAACTCCAATAATTGGCTGTCCACACTCAATTGCTATTTTAATCCAATGAAATTCTTTTTGATCTCTTTCTGGATCTTTGCCTATATCTGCGCCACCGCATAAAAGTAGTGGAGCATCCATTTTTTTATACCTAAGATCTAAAAATACAGGATCACGACCATTTGATTGAAGCCAATCAATATAAGTCTGTTTCTCTATAACACCACGTGGCGGTGCAACAAATATTTTCAAAATTAGCTATCTTGGTCTGGGTTTGGAGCTATCCATTCAGCATTTAATAAAATTTCACCAATTTCAGACTCTGTATAAGGCCCTTGTTTAGATGTTAAGCTTTTAATACTGTTTGGTATGTAATCTTCAATAACAACATCTACTGGTGCCTCATTTTCAATTACCATGCCCATATCATCTATATCTACTGGATTAGCTCCAGAAGTATAAATCTTTTTAGCTTTCCATTTTACAAAACTTTTTAAACCATCATTAGTAATCCTAAGAGTTTCTGCAGAAGTTTGAAGTACTTCAGTAAAGTCAATTGTATTAATTTCACTAATATCAAAAATCATATATTGTCTATTTTCCATAATTATTGTCTAATTCTTTTTTCTATTCTTTTAAAGTTTAATGCCACTTCTTCTGGTTGTAACATCCTATTATATTGTCTAGCAACAGCAAGATCTAGTGTGCTAAAAGTTCCCCATCTTGTATCGTATGCAAATCTTGTACCTCCCCAGTTTCTATTTACCTGAGAAGCTTGCACATTCATTTGGCTATCTTTTTCACCGTCAACGTACATTGTAAGTGAATCACTATCTCCATCTCCAACTATAACCCAGTGATACCAAGTATCTGCTTGGAATTTAGTATTAGTTCGCATACTTTCATTATACCTAGAATCATCAAAAACCATTAGTCCTTGTGAACCTTCGCCATAATTGGGCGCTAAGTACATTACTATATCATTTCCGTTTTCACCACCCCATATATGTCCATTTTTACCATATACATCATCTGGAAGTGTTCTCATTTTAAATAATAGCTCAAATGTAAAATTAGTTCCATTTGAAGAATCAAAACTATATTCTGTATCAAATGTTGCATAATCATCTATTCCATCAAATGATAAATATCTAAATGGATCGTTTCCGTTTAGTGTTGTAATAAGCTGAGGTCCATTTCTTAATGTTAATCCATGATTATAAATACTTGTTCCTTTTGCCACACCAGTGTCTTCTCTTCTATAATCTAATACGCGGGTAAATGGAGTAGGTTCTCCAACTTCTATCTGAACATTTTGAACATGCATTTCTACAGGATCTCCAATTCTACCATCATTAATCCAAAGTGTAAAACCAATACGTTCCTTTTCACTATCTACAGTTCCAGTCCATGTAACTACCTGTTCTGTATTATCATAAATTACAACTTTACGATCTGCTGGTGCATAACCTATATAACTATGGCCATCACTTCTAGTCATTCCGGTTTGTAGCCACGCAAATGTACCATTATGTTCTAAAACTTTTTTAAATCTAATAGAAATAGAAACTGTATCGCCAACTTCAGCCAGTTCTCCAATTGGCCATAGCCAACTTCTCCAACCAGCTCCAGTATTACCAGAAGGTGTATGAAAATTACTTACATTACATACAAAGGTATCATCTCCATTATTATAGTTATAACCACCTGACCAACCACCTTGTTGTGGCGTTGACGTTGCTAAGTTTACTGTAGGTATGGTATCTCTTATTACTGATTCTTCTTGAAAATCTAAATTTACTACTAATCCGTCGGTTGTAAAAGAACCGTGGTTATGATAGCCTAATATTAAAACATCATCATCCTGTTGTGCCGCTTGTAAAAGCTTATTATAGTGCATTTGATTATCCATGCCAAAATATTGCTGTAGATAAGTCTCTAACTCTGCAACACCATTTGCTTGAAAAACTTTATGTGGTGTATAAATATTAAAATAACCAGCATGTTTATTAGAATCTGTTCCTGCATAAAATCCAGTTTCTTCACTTGGCCCACCACCAGAATTCTGGTTACTGTAATATAAAGTCCAATTACCTTTATATGTACAATCAGTCCTATTTACAGTTTCTTCTCTACCTGGGTTATATTTTACCTTGTTTATCATTTAAATACTATTTTTTTATATACTAAACCTACTTCTAAAGGCGTCAAAATTATCTTTTACATTAGTCGCATTAAATGCTGTTTTATTAATTTGTGCACATGCAATATCTCCGGCAAACTGACCGCCCCAAGAACCACCTAATATATCTATTCTATTATTAGAACTTAAACCGCTCTCGACTGTTTTATCAAAAACTCCATCAACATATAAATCCATAGTTGCCGCTGTCATACCACCATTATTGTGATTTACCCATGTTAAATGGTGCCACTGACCATCTGCAACTGGAATTGTACCAACCTCTGTTAACCATTGGGAATTATAATGTGAATAGCCCATAAACTCTCCATGTACTTTTAGATTAGAATAAACTGGGCCGCTGGCTGAATTAGATAGGATTGGCTGACCTGCAATTCCACCACCTGTATTCTTAGTTCTTATCCAAGCGGAAGCTGTCCAGTCTACATCACCATTTAAGTAAATTGTTCCAGGACTTCCGTCTAATAGAATACGATCATCTTTACCGTCAAACTTCCAATATCCACCAAATTCATTATGGTATTCAACACCATTCTGTAGTGAGCCGTTTGCACTCTGTTCGTTTCCAATTGGTAACTCAGTCTTAGCTAAGTTAAAAGCTCTTTCAGGCTGCTCCGGATCAAATGAAACCAGATTGCCAGCATCCCATAAATGAGTTAATTTTTCAGAAATTATAGGTCCTCCAAAATAATTTTGTTCTGACTCAGCGTCTGTTAGTCGCTTATCATAAACCATAATCTTTGCAACAGTACCATTCATATTCCAACTACTGCCATATCCAAACCAATTCATTTGAGTCCATTTTGTAAAATCTACGCCCTTTGCTTCAAACATGTGATAAAAACCCTGTTTGCAAGATTTTGGATTGCTAACGCCCTGTAAATCTATTCTATAGCTTGGACTTCCACTATTTTCATGATAGTAGTTTGATGATGGGTGACATGCTGCAATATAATGAGATCCTGATTGACCTCTTAGCCACAACTCTTGAGTATCTTTAGTTTTATACCAGATTGCTACTGTAGCATCTGAGCTATTTGTACAGACTACTCTTTTCTCTGGATAAGTATTCTCTGAATCGTGAACAAAACTTTGCGTTTCATTTATTGTAAATGCAGAATTAGAATATGTGGGATTGTTAGTAATTCTTAGGTGATTTCCACCACCTGATAAATCCATCCACGTAGTACCTTGTGTTCTGGTACCATCAACAAATGGTGTTAGTTTATCATTTTGCTCTACCATCGGAGCACAATACCACACTTGGTCATCTACTGCCCTACCTATATAATTACTCATATAACATGCATTCTCATTTGCAGCAGTTGTAACTGTAACTGAAATTCTAATCCATTGATTTACCGGCCAATTACCAGTATTAGTATCACCATTCCATGCAAGATTTCCTAAGTTGTTATTATTTACACTTTGTCTAAAATAAGGTTGACTAGCTCCAGCTCTATTCTGAAAGTAGTAAACTGACATTGTATATGTAGTATTAGGAGATACACTAGTATTAGCACATCCAAAGTGTTGGCTACCGGTAGTTATAGATCTACCGTGCATCAGGTTAACCTTTGACATATTTACATTAGGTAGAACCGGTTTAGAATTATTACTAGCATCATATTGATATTCCCATTGGCCACTATTTGTCCATGCAACAGCTCTCACGTGGTTATCATTATATGCTGAAAGTAAATTAGTAGTCGGTTCTCTATCTATAAAACTAGAAATGTTATTAGCATCTACAAAAAGAGATAAGTGATCGGTTGCATAATTTTTTATATTACGGGCTAGTACTAAAACTAATTCTTCGTTTTTTGCCCAATCAAGAGCTTCACTAACACTTATAAACGTATCATTAGATCCATCCAGATTATTACCAGTAGCTCTTATTGTCTTAATTCCTCTATTTACTTCTGCTAATTTACCTAATAAATCTGCTTCAGTATCTACTCTAGCGTAACTCCATTCTACAATAATTTTAGATTCAACTTCAAAAACCTCTGGATAATATATTGCCCAAGATCCTTCTGGGATATTAACGCCATTATATAAACTTGTGTTTCTAGTAGTCCCACCACCTGTGTTATTTGGTGAAGTCTCTATAGACCATTTACCTTTTTGAATTGCTTCACCCCTAGACACAGTAAGTCTAGGATTTCTTAATTGAAATGAATGTGTATATCTTGTATAGTCAGCGCCATCTTGCCACCATAATCTAACTTGATTACAATCGATCGGCAATGTAAAAGTCCATTTTGCAAGTTGCCATCCTTCTACATCCTCAATTCCAGTTTCAGCAGTATCTGTAAACTTAATAGTTCTTACATAAGATCCTTTGTTATAACCTTGTATTTGAAATCTAAATGTTGGAGTACCCTCTAGTTTTTTGTATTCTACAGAGACAGTATAATCAGTTCCTCCAATTATACCGCCAACTAAATGAGTCTGTCTAGTATTAGAATCAGAATCATGGATTTCAACCCAATTAGGTTCAATAAACTCTCTTGAACCTACATTACCCTGTCCAGAACCGTCAGTTCCTACATCTTCAAATTTACTTGTTAGGATATTATCCCTACTTGAATCTACTAGCTTAATTTTATTAGGCATACTATATACATTTTTTTTATACTGTATATATTAAGAAAACTAATGCCCTCTTCCAAAAAGATATAATATTTTAAAATGTTCTTACTCCGTCATAGACAGCTTTGATTACTGGGAATCTCAGTGAGTATTCTCCAGACTTGCTTTGAGATTCTTCAAAGTATTGTACGGTGATCTGTTTTCCTAGAATTTCATTAGGGTTTTCAAAGTAATGACGTCTCTGTTCGTGACTGAAACCACTACCTACTCTTACCTGATTTCCTTTATGTTCAATGATAACATTCTTTAGCATTAATTCCTCAACCTCAGCACCATCTACAATAACTCTGTGTATATCATTTTCAAGATCTACTACAACATATTCGTCGTCAAACATTTGTTTTACTTTTAAGATCTCATCAGATCTCTTACCTTTATATGCTGCATCTTTACGTAGCATTAAGCCTTCCCATCCATTGGCTTTAGATTCTGCCATCATCTCTGAGAAGATTTGATCGTTACTAATTTGTTGTTGTAAAACTCCGATTAGTGTTAGACCCTTACCTAGGCTTAAATCAAGTAGATCTGTAATTCTTTGGCCGAATGTAGTTTCTGAAGTTTTAGAGTTAAAATCTTCCATTGACAACATGTCAAACATCCAGTAGTAAGGTTTTACAATAGTGTGGTCTTTACGTTTGATTTCTTTAATGATGCCAGCAAAATCTTCATTGCCATTCTCATCTACAATACAAACTTCACCATCAAGTACAGTATTCTTTAAGCCAAGTGCTTTAATATCTGTTTTAAGATTGTCAAGTGTCAAGAATTCTTTACCTTGGCGTGAGAAGAACTTAGGCTCTCCATTAGCATCAATAACTGTAAGACATCTTACACCATCAAGTTTTCTTGAGACAAACCAACGATCATTCCAATCTACTTTCTTCTGAGTCTTCTCATCAAAAGCTTTGGCAAGTGCAACATCAAACGTAGGGATAAGTCCTGGTTTTACCTTGTTAATCATTGAGGCAGTTGACCTAGTCTTTAGGTTTCTGTCAATCATATTAAAAATAAGATCTTTGTAGATATAGTTCTCATGTACAAATCGATTAACGTTAGCAATTGCTGTATGACCTGTACAAACTCTATTATTCAGATCATCTAGTAGAGTAAAAATACTTCCGTAAGTATTAGGATGACCCATGAGATCTGATTTTTTCTTACAATTAGCAGAAGTAACTCCATACTGTTTGTAAGTGTCATAAGTATAATTAAGTGCTTTGCATACCGACTCGTATTGAGTATATGTCTTTAGCACTTCTAATTTGTCCGAGTTAGAGTTCGTAGCATTTGATGCTTCGACGAAATCTGATATAAGTTGAAAGTCTGTCATATTATCCGAATATTGTTCTTAAAATTTTAGTAGCTTGATTGTCGCTCTTTGCATTCTCATATACAAAGTCTACAACTCTTGATTGTGAATAACCTGCGAAGTAATGATATTTAGCTTCTTCTAATAGTGATTTTGTTGTCATAAATTGTTTGTTTTTAATTACAGTACTAATATAATAAAAAAGATTGACATAAAAAAATGTTTTGGCACTTATTTTGCAAATTATTTTAAAAGTTCAGAGCAACCAATAGAATCTGCAAATGCATTAACAATACATTCTAGTTCTTGTAAATCAGCTTCAGTAGGGTTAACTACATTAAAATCAAATTGAATAGTGCTACCTCTAGAAACTTTAGGGTTTTTATCAAGGAAAACATTACATTGTTCTGACATGCTTGTGATTACATTCTCTAGGTTATCAGTAGGAGCAATAAACTGCTCTAGCAATCTCATCTTAGAATGTATTTTAATACCTAATGTTGTTTTATTTCCGGTGAACATAACTAATTCAATTCCAGCATATCTGCCTTTTTCTGTTTCCGGGTGAGTTCCACCGATATAAAGATACCTACCTTCTGCTGGCTTGCTTCTTCTATTCTTAAATGATAAAGAATTCATTATATGTTGACCATAGGCCTCCATCTCGCCGAGTTTAATAGTCTTCTTTGTCTTCTTCTCTTCAGCACCATAAACATCTGCAAAATAACCAGAGTCATTAAATCTAAGGTGGACAGCATATCCATTATCCATTCTCTGAATATCTTCTAAATAGGCTGCATCAAATTCTTTAAACGCAATAGCAAACGTATGTACATTACCATCACCATATTCTAATTCTAGTTTTTTAGTTTTACCTAGTATTTGATAGTGGTGATCGTCATCCCATTTTCCATTTCCGGATTGTGACATTACTTCAAAATAAAATAATTCATCTTCATGTTGGAATGTTAAGTCGGCACGTTTTGTAGTTGAAGTCCCGATTCTAACTTTATGTTCTAATGTTCTATCAATATCTTGTAATGGGCTAAAGTTACATGCCTCAAGGATAGCATTCATTTCTTCGTCTCCAAAAAACTTATCTACGAATTCTACTTCTCCTTTTGCACCATACGCTTTAATCACATCTGCTAGAGTATGATCTTCTAGCCTATTTCCTTTTGTATATCTTTTCATTATGCAGTTAATTTTTTAATTTCATCCATTCTTTTCTTAATATCTACACAGGCTCTGGAGTATTCGTCTACTTCCGGATATTTAAATCCTAGCCAAAGCATATCAATATTAGCCGGTCCGGCGCCGCCGATGATGTCATCAATCCACGTACAAAACGAATGAAGCGATGCAGCCTCATCGATGTATAAACTTTCTTCTATGTAATAATAGCCATCTATAAAGCTCCCAGTTTGCTTAGCCCCCATTAAAAGAAGGGTTTTAGTTCTTTCCGATAATTTAGTATGTTTCTTCATAGCGTCTAATTTTAATTGGTATTCGTAGTGTGGATTCATCATGTTTTTTTGTTTGTTTTTAATTACAGTACTAATATAACAAAAATAATTGACATAAAAAAATGTTTTGGCAATTATTTTGCAAAAAACTTATACGATACATATATTATACCTAAAAATAATTCTATTATATGATTAAAAAAATAATTAAACTATTTACAATAATCTTTATAATAAGTATTTTTAGCAAAGAGATTATTAGTACTAAAGAAAAAGATAATAAACTCACACTTAGAGAAATACCGACAATACCTAAAATAGTCAATAATGAAAGTATACAAAGATTTACAAAAGATTCATTACTATTTAATCTGCCTAGGGTATCTCCTATAATTATAACTAAAATAGCGCCATTGCGATTTAATATTGTGGGCTTAACTACTGAGATTACAAAGGGTGTTTATTTAATCCAATTAAATTCAATGTACCCAATAGAGACTCTTCAAAGAACAATGTTTCATGAGCTAGCTCACGTTCTACAATTCGAAAGAGGTTACCTTATTTCTAGATTTGGAAGGGTTTATTGGAAAGGAGAAGAATCCACATGGGCTTTACCGTGGAATATGAGACCATGGGAGATACACGCTGAAAAACTAACAGACGAACTCTTTCAACCTAATCGATAAAAAGATGCCAATCTTTTTCTTTAGCAATTGCTTCTAATTCAAACGGATGTGTATTGTATTCATACCCGTCTTCATTGTACATTCTCTGCATCTCTGTTGCATCTTGTAAGTAATGTGTATATTCATGTAGAATTGTCTCTGCAATCCACTGTGGACTACTAGCCTTTGGCCAGTAAATCCAAATAGTATTGCTATCTCTTTCAAAATCTGCATCCGGATCACAATCACCCTCCATTCCATCTATGCCAGTTATTCTAGCATAAATGTTATGGTGGAGTTTAACTTTTGGAAATTCAGGATAAAAGTCTGAAAGCCCGTAATGTTTTTTAATCTTAGGGTAGATCTTATTTACTATATTTTGAACTTCGGTTTTTTTCAATACTATTCTATATTAGAGTTTCCATGCATTCTAAATCCTAAGATCGGCGTGTGGCCAACTATTTGATTTTTACGTTGCTCAATCATGTTTCTAGTCATAATTAGAGTTTCAACATCTTCTTCAGTTTTTACCCAGTCTGTAAATAGGTAAGTTAGTAATTTTGATTTTAGCTTTTTCATATTATGCAAATTTAGTTCTTAATTCTAAAATTTCTTCTTTTGATTCAAATCCAATAATGTGGAATACTTCATTACCTTCACCAAAATTTGGTTCTACAAAATTAGCTTCGATTAATTCATCCCAGATTTCTGCTAACCAATAATTTTCAAAATGTTCAGCATTAGATAACATATCTTCCTTCATATCTTCAAGCTCATAACCAAACCCATATTTTGAAGGGTTAATAATACCGGCAAGTTTATTTGCAGTATCTTCATTCTCGAGCATGTTAATACAGGCTTTAATCTCATTAGTCATAAATGATCTAACGCTATCATTATAAGCGTACATTTCCTTTGACCAGGGTTTAGTAATTTCGATTCCGTGTTTGTAAATTTTAGGTATTTTTGACATATTTATTATTTTTAAGTTTTAATTACAGTACTAATATAACAAAAATAATTGACATAAAAAAATATTATGGCAATTATTTTGAAAGTTTTTAAGATTCTACTCTATCGTGAACTGGAATGGGAGCTCTACCAGGAAATCTTGAATCTGAAGTGTGGATAAAGTTACCACCAAACATTGTGTGTTTATTGCTTTTGTATAATCCAGCAGGAACTGCATAGAATGCATCTTCTCCAAATAGTTTTCTTTCTACTAAAACCAATTCATCATCTGGAATTAGAGTAAGATCTGCTAAATCGGCATCAGGGCCATAGTGCAAAACGATTGAGTCTTCTCTTGAAGTAAGACCGTTGTTTGTTGAATCTCCCATAGAGTTTCTAAGTACGAATGTTAAAATATTTGACATAGTTTGTGTTTGTTTTTAATTACAGTACTAATATAATAAAAAAGCCTGAGACTAAAAAATCTCAGGCCAATTATTTTGTTAAAGTTATTAACAATTTACAAACTTACTAATAAATCTAAAAGCTCTTGTTGTGGAAACATATCTGTTTTATCCTTTCTGGTATTAGTGTGAGTCCATAGACCTTTTACCTTACCATAATATGCATCTGCGTTCCAATCAAATGCTGCAACACCCTTTTCTTTAACTAATGCCGGCAATCCAGCTCTAATATCAATACCATCTCTTTCGCCAATCCAACGAATCCATTTATCTAATGCTTCTATTTGCGCATCTGAATATCTGTGCCATTGTTTATAGCCTCTAAATGATTCTGCTAACTCTACTATTTGAGATTCATGTGCAGTACTACCCTGGTACGCCTTTCCATTCTTTAAGTAGCCGAAGTTATTGACTTCAATACCTACTGAATGTTTATGCATATATTGAGATCCGTTCTTACCTAAGTGCCATCCGTATGCTCCTTCTGGCATACACTGTACCATTACACCATCATAATCACTATTACCATTTGTGAGTTTTTGGCCACCTAAAACAAATTCAGTAGCGATACGACCTCTAGTGTCATTTCCCCAGTTTCTAATTGTTTTATATGGATTATTCCAACCTGCAGTGTGGTGTAAAAATAAGTATTCTTTTTTTGTTGGCCCTTCTAAATATTCACCTTTTGGTAAATAGCTTCTGTTAATTATTAATTCGTTTTCTGTCGTATAGACTTTTTCTGAATCATCAGTGCTAGCAAGACCCATAGCATCCCAAGTGGCAGGACCCACAATACCGTCAACAACAAGACCATTTTCGGACTGCCATTTTTTAACTGCTCTTTCAGTTCCTGGACCAAAGATACCATCTGCACCCGTATCCAAGAATTCTTGTAATAGTTTAACTTCATTTCCCCTAGTTCCTTTCTTTAATATCATGCTAAAACTTATTTTTTATCTAGTAACTAATATATTGAGTGAGAGTAGAATTAAACCTGATAATAGTAATTTCATTATCGGGTCATTTTCTCCACTAACTACTTCTTTTTTAGAGTCTTTAGCACAACATGGATCTATATTTTTAGCAGAACCACATCCAACTAATAGTGTTGTACTTAATGCGATTGCTATTATCTTCTTCTTCATTATCTTCCTTTAATTTTATACTTTATCTTATTTAAAATTAGTCTAAATAAGCTTTCTTTTTTATTTATGCTTTTTTTACAAGCACAATTATCACATTTGCAATTTTTCATTTTACTCGGTTTTAGAACTTGGTTTATTACCCCATATTTTATCAACTGAAGCTAAACCTAATCCACCAATACATATTGCTGCGACTGCATTTACTAATGTTGGTTCCACTGGAAATTCTGTATAAATGTTTGCAATTAAAGCTGCACATAAAGTAATACCTGCTAAAATTCCAATAAACCTTTTTGACGATGGAGTACCTTTTTCATCTTTAAGAAGTCCAGTAATCCAATTTATAATTTTTTTCATAGACATTAAATATTTTTATCGATGTTTAATACACCTATCTATTATATATCTAAAAGGCTAGTAGTTATTTGATTTAGTTAAAGAAATTACTAAATACAGAGACTATAAACCAGCCAAATAAGAATAGTCCAATTCCCATCATAGTCCAATCCAGTATTTTATAATTACCTTCTACTTGGCGCTTAGATCTTCCTTGCCATTGGTCAGAATCCCATTCTTTAGTTCTTCCTTTAAATATGTCTGGTTTATTTTTGCTCATAATTTATTGTTTTTGAAAATTAGTATATTCTTCTAGATAGCTTAATGCTAGTTCTTTTTTTATTTCATAAACATCACTATCTTCAATTTCTGAATCTGTTTCAGTTAATATAGCATCATGAAAGTTATTTCCAACTATAACATCTAGTCGCTCGGCAATTAATCTGATTTGTTCTTGTGTTAATTTCATATTACTCTATTTAGTACTCCGTAGGAGAATCGAACTCCTATTTTTAGGATGAAAACCTAATGTCCTAACCGTTAGACGAACGGAGCAAATTAGAGAGGCTTCGGGTCTTTCGGGGTTTCTGGTTAAGTGCAATGAGTAACGCCTGTCTACTATAAACCCTTTTTCGACAATTAATACACTCTACTTCTTAACTACAGCTTCACTACCTCTCTAAAGCTTGACTGACAGTCGATAGTTATACAGTATAGTACAATACTGTTTCATTTGATTTATTGGATAGAGTCTGGAAGGATAATAAGTTCAGGTAGAACTAAAGGCTTAATTTCTATATGATCCTTTTCGTTATTAACCTTTCTTTGTGAATAACAATAGACTGGATGCCCATCAGAATCATAATAAAAATATTCTTTAGTTTTAGGATCTAGAAAAGCTCTGTAGATTCCGTTATTTTCATCAACGTAAATCATTTGGCCATTTTCAGTATCTGATCTAAGTCCAATTGAAAATGTTTTTTTCTTATTAGTTCTGTCACTTTCGTACTGATCTATGTGAGTTTCTATTCTTTGCATAGACTCATGGATCTGTTCGTATTCATTAACTAATTTATTAAGATCAGAAGCATAGTCAACAACAGGGCTAATATAACCTATTAATGTAACTAAAGCACCGATTGCTGTAACCCCAAATATAATGTTACCAAATTTGGATTTGAATTCTGTAAAGGACATGAGAATGACATATATTTATTTTATATATCGAAAGATTAGTGGCAGTCTGGACGGGACTCGAACCCGCGACCTTCGCCGTGACAGGGCGACACTCTAACCAACTGAGCTACCAGACTATATTGCGCCTAACTAAGACTTGTTAGACTGGATTTTAACGGTTTTTCTTTCTCTTCAATAAAAACGCATTAGTGTCTTACCACATAAAAAATAGTCAAACTACTGGGAGGTTCGTTAGTTCCTTTGAATCCCAGGCCCTGCTCATTAGTTTATTATAGGCTCGCAAGGGCTGTCACCTGCATTGTTTAAGGACCACCATGCTTGTCCCGGGTTGTCTTTGTTTCCCGATTGTGAGCGAAAGACCAGGTTCGAACTGGCGACCTAAAGCTTGGAAGGCTTTCGCTCTACCAACTGAGCTACTTTCGCAATTTAAATAGTACGGTTTCTTCTTCTACCGTCCCATTGTACTTTCTTGGTTTGACCAAGAATTCTAAACCTAGAAACTCTATTATTCAGACTTGCTCTTTCGTGGTTTATCTGAGTGTTTCCATTGTTTGACTGTTCACTATTCATAACATTAATTTTTTTAGTTGAAAGCTATATATCATTTAAATAGTTCTTTTTTCTAGGGTAGCCAAGGAGAGACTTGAACTCTCATGTAACCAATTACTCTTTCGACAAGGTATAAGCTTGAGGAGATACTTGACTAGATGGTGAACCAGACAGGATTCGAACCTGTGACCGTCTGCTTAGAAGGCAGATGCTCTATCCAGCTGAGCTACTGGTCCGTATTTGTACTACTGGCCGGAGTCGAACCGGCACGAACATTACTGCTCATTGGATTTTAAGTCCAACGTGTCTACCAATTCCACCACAGTAGCATACGTATTTCCATCACCAATAAATAAAGAACGATTTGCTTAAAAGCAATGGTTATACAGTATTAAAACCGTTTGTTTATGAATATTAATTATTTTTTGTCATTCCTTCTGCAATCAAAGTTTTACCTCTACGAATTCTATTCTTAATAGTTTGAAGTGGTAAATTATGCTTAGCAGCAATATCTTCATATTTCATATTATTAAGTAGACGATCTTCTAGGATAGTTTGGTAGAGCGGCTGTAAGTTCTTAATAGATTCTAGTGCAGATTCATATTGGTTTTGTAAATGTGTATCTTCTTCTAGATAATCTTGCTCTGACATTTGGTGATATTCAATAAGTAAATCTTGTGCGCTATAGCTAAGTTTGTTTGACTCAGTAATTTCTACACCAAATTCTCTCATGCCATCTATTGAATATGAACGATTGCGCTTTCTAATATAACCAAGGCATTCATTAAATGCAATTCTATATAACCATGTTGTAATTTGATATTGCGGATCATACTGGTCGATCTTAGTCCAAAGCTTAGTTAGTGTGTTGACAAGGATATCATCAGCAGCATTATTGTCTTTTACTACATTATAAATATAAGAGCGTAATCCTGGTTTTACTTTATTGTAAAGTTCAACATAGTCACGTTCACTTCTAGAAGTAAAAAAGTTTTCTGATAATTCTCTGTAAGATTTGTTTGATTTTGGCATGTATTTATTTTTAAGTTTGTTTTAATTAGAGTACTAATATAATAAAAAGGATTGATATAAAAAAACTTTCTGGCAATTATTTGCCAAAAAGTTTGTAAAGTTCACTAATTAGAAAACTTGTGCTTCAGATTTTGGATATCTTGAACATGTAAAATATACTTTCATAACTCTTGTAGCCATTTTAGTTGGCAGGGTTAAAGCAAGGATTTGAAGTTCATCATATAAATACCCATCAAATAATCCATAAAGCATATTTTTAAAACTGAAAGCTTTTTCTATTTCTAGAAGATTTACTTCACTGATAATATCTAAAATTTCTTTTCTGGTTTCCGAATCCATTGATTCGTGTCTGTTAAATCTTGTGTAACTCATGTTTATTAGCTTTTAATTATAGTACTAATATAATAAAAAAGAATGACATAAAAAAACTTTATGGCACTTATTTTGCAAAGTTATTAACAATTACTAAATATCTCTAAAGATTTCGATAATACGCTCTAGGTCTTGAGGTTCATTATTCCACAAATCAGTTGAAACATTTATAATTTTAGACTTTGGATTAGATTTAAACTTTTTACCTGGATATCCAATAATAGAATAATTTTTAGTTTTCTTTGGCCAAGTTCCAAGTGGCCAGTAACTAATAACAGAATTTAATTCAGGAAGTTCTTCTAAACATTTTACAATAGAAACACCAGGTCTAAATAAGTTTTTTTCTGAAAGAGTTTCTATAGCTTTATCATGTTCTCCTAATGAAAAATATATTGTACCATTAAGTCTTAACAAAGCATCTTGTGCTGTTTTCGGATCCCATGCAAAGTTACCTAAATGATATACAACATCTTTATTTGTAATGATGCTATTCCATTTATTAATAAGGGCATCATTCATCTCATCTACTGATTTAAAATCGCGCTTATAAGTTTTTATTGCAGCAGGTCTTCCCAGCTGAAGATTAGAAGTTACAAATACTTTCATGCTAAACTACTATAAATTTAATATTATATAGATCCCATAAGTTATCTACAAATTCAGTTTCATTACCGCCAGTTCTTGCATTAAATATACGCTTATCTTCTGAAGTATCTACAAAAAGGTAGAGTACAAAATCATAATGAGTTGCATAAATCATAGACTGGCCAAAACCAGATCTTAAATCGCTACCCTTTTTACCACGCTTAAATTCAATTGCAATTTTAAGGCCATTCATTTCTAGAACCATATCAGGGCGGTTCTGAGTTCCCATAAATAAAATGTGGTTAACTGTAGTATTAACGTCACCTTCCCATTTTAAATTCTTTTTTACTTGGTCTTTAGCATCAGACTTATTAATACCTTTATTCTCTACAATATATTCTGCTAGAGAATCTACAAGATGAGGATAGATAAATTGCTTTATCTGATCCTCATTCTGGTTCTTGTAGTTAATTGTACCGAAAATATCATCATGTGTGATAGCTTCAGAAATAAGGTCAATAAAGTCTATGCGCTTTTGACTCTTACTTTTGTACTTCATCTAGTTCTGTTTCAAGTTCAGCTTCTACCTTCTCAGCTATTGGAAGTCCATGCTCTAAAATAGCTTTATCAACCTCAGCTAATTCTGTATGTAGTGTACCGATTTCTTCATTAAGCTTACTAAGCTCTTGCATTGCTTCACCTACTGTTTGGCCAACTATTGTTAACATAGTAATAAATCTGCGTGCATTTTCAACGCCAGTACCTTCACAATTTAGAAGAGCTTGATAAAGTCCGTTTAATTCATGTCCTTTAAGACCTACTATACATCCAGGCTCATCAGATTTTGCAAGCTCTTTATGTCTAGTCTTTAATCTATCATATAGAGTTACTATAATTGCAGCATTTTTAGTTTCCCATGTATATGACTTATCTAAGTGTGTCATCATAGTTTTTAACATAGATCTTTCTTCTAGGTTAACTTCGAACAATCTTTCTGCTGCGTCCGTTTGCATTGCATCAGCTCTTTCTGTAAGTTCTGCCTGCTTTGCTTTTAATGTTTCTAATTCTTTACTCATTTTTCTTGTTTTTTAAAAATTCTTGTTTTTTATATATCTTAAAAATCTGGGTTAGTAATTCTGATTTCGTAATCTTTAAAACTTTCAAATTGCTCATCGTCAGTTTTCATTCTTCTAGAAATAGTATCGTTTAAATCATTTCTATTATTTAAACGTTCTAATCTATCCAACACTGGAGTATCTAAATAAATTACCATACATTGACTTCTGTATTTTTTAGGTAACATATCTAAACCATCTTTAGACATTATCATTACATCTGCTTTATTAAAGTCTTCTTCTGTTTGTCCATAAAACCATCCATTAAATTCCATATATTCAATAAATTTATCTTGAACAATCATTTCATTAAATTTAGCTTTATCTACAAAATGATAATCTTCACCGTTTACTTCATTTGCTCTTGCTGGTCTAGTTGTATGACTAACACCTGCCCTAAAGCCTTTCTTCTGCATTTTACGTTTTAAAAAATCTTTACCACTAGCGGCCTTTCCTACTAAGATTATTTTCATATAAGTTATACTGGGTTTTTGGTTTTTGTTTTTGTTTTTCTAGCGTTTCTTTTCTTCTTTAAAACCTCACGTTCTTTATCTACTGGGAATCTACTAAAATTACCCATGCCGTCCATATCCATGTCATCAGCTTTACTAACACCCATTTGACCATGTCTGTCATAATAGTTAGGATAGTTTTCCTCTCTTTGCTTTCTAGCACCATAGAAGATGTTCCATACTGTAAAATAGATGTAGACTGCAAATATCAGCCCACCCATAATAAAGAATCCTAAATTCATGTGTTTCGTCTTTGTCTGATTGCTATCGCAAAAAGGAGGATAGTTCCTGGCCAGTGTGCCGAATACTGAGCTTCTTCTGTCATTCCTAATACTCCATAAGTTACAGAATATAAAAGGCAAATAAATGCTAAAATTACTGGGTACCAGTTATTAAAGAATTTCTTGAATTTGTTAAATCTTGTCATTTTTGTTTTATTTGATGTTTCTTCAAGTCTTTTATGACGTCTTTTCGAACTGTTTCTAAATATTTAGCTCTTTTTTCTGCAGTTACAAAAGGAACTGCCCAAAATTGTTTTGTTTTTAACCATCTAGAAATGTTCCACCCAAATACAAATGTAAATACTCCCATAACCAGCCTTAGTTTAACTGAGTTTAAATAGAGTGTCTTTACTGGCAATGCCGGAGCGCCATGTGTAATATATGTTCTTACTTTTTTATCGCTTAAGAATGGCTTAGGATAGGCATAGTTACCAAATAGTGGCACAAACTTATAGGCAAATCCAGGAGTCATCACCTCATCAAAAAAGATTTCTGTTCTTGGTGTTAATCTAAACCACCATACCGGAGATACAAAATAGATTCTATCTGCCCAAGTTACTAACTCTTGATATCTTTTAATAAGATCAGTTCTTGGCTGAGAAAAATCATCTCTATATAAATCAATAACTTCTACCTCGTTTAGGTAATCGCTATCTAATAGAGTCTTCTGAATTGTTTTAAAGATCCCATCGTAACAGAATGATTTTTGATCTGGATGACCAACTACAATCAAGTTCTGCATTCTTTCTAATTTTTTCATCTATTTGCTTTTTGATTCTTGCTTTTAAATCTGGTGCCTTCGCTATTTTTGGCATGTTTTGTCTTTCTACCCTTAACTCTTTCTCTCCACATTTTAAACGAGGATTCTTTCATGTGTTTCCTCATTAACTTCCTAACATCATTCTCTTTAAGCCCGAATTGGAATTCAATGGCTTCAAATGGAGTTCTATCCTCCCAAGCCATTTCTATAATTCTATCAATTTGTTCTTCTGTCATTTTGATCCTAGTATCATTAGAGTAAAAAATCCAATCACTGTAAGAATATTAATTATTGTATAAATTCTTTCTTCTTTCATTTCTCTGTATAATTGTTCGTTAGTAACGTCAATAAAATACTTACCTCTGTAGGATTAGTAAATCTAATCTCCGGAGTTTCAAATACCTCAACATACCACCCATCTTCCTCAACCTCGTCACTTGATGGAGAGATTAAACTGAAACTACCTACGTCGTAGGTGTAGTAGT
>Ga0228664_1000221_pt1 | contig 37515 bp, 36 predicted proteins | sample 78DmetaG_FD_183029 | JGI IMG/M metagenome (GOLD analysis project Ga0228664, IMG submission 183029) | Seawater microbial communities from Monterey Bay, California, United States - 78D | ecosystem: Environmental > Aquatic > Marine > Coastal | place: USA: California | collected 2016-09-26 | reverse complement strand
AAAGGGTTGCCCGGGCAAGAAAAAAAATTGAAGTTGGGAGTAAATACCTATAAATGCGTATACTCTGAAAGAGCGCTGATTCTTCTCTTCTCTGTATCAAATAGTCCTATTTGATAATTACTAGGCCCATCAATTTTTTTGTTTAAAAAAATGCCATTAACCTTAGCTGTTACAACAGTGTCCCCAAAAGGATCAATTATTCCTTGTTGCACGAATCGCATGTCTAAATCAGCCGGGATTCTATCTAGGTGAATTTTTAAATCAAATACAACTATAGATGAGTCCGTTCTTAGTGTGGTGCTTCGCTCAACCGTTACGTAAGGTAGAACAGGGTTTTCATATGGGTTACTACCGAGTGTCGAGCTTTCTAGTTCATTATCTTTCTCACAAGAAAAAGCAACAAGGGCAACTACAAATAGAGTTAGTACGGCTTTCTTCATAATTAGAATTCATACGTTAAATGAACACCGTTATTTCTAGGCAATAAGACCGGAGTAAATGTAAATCGGTGCATTTGTGACTCTGCCTTGAAAAGTGGCTTTTTCAGTTTCATTGCTGCCTTCCAAGTTAGGAAGCTGACGATTACAGCACTACCCGTAACCACGGCAAACTCAGTTCTCTTCTTATTGAGCTCTTTGATGTTTTTTTCGTAATCAGCCTTGCTTTGGAAATAAAGCGCTTTATTTTCTTCTAAGTCATTCAACCAAAAACCGTTATTATAGGCAGATTTAGCTTCTGTCGCCAATTGGAAATTGTCATCCGCTTCATCATTTAGATTTTGTAATTTGCTAAGGCTAATAACAGCATAGCCTGTATATGCAGCAATTGGCAAGAACTTCAACATAGCTGTCTGAGTTTTGTAGAGTTTTAGCTTCTTACGATAGTGAATAAACTCCTCTGAGGGCAATAGCTTTACTCTAACTGTTTTGAACTCACCTGCTGTTAAACGAAACTCTTTGCTCATAAATGCATACCCTTCCACCCAAGCTTCTACTTTGTGAACTCCTGTATCTAGTTTGAGCTCTTCTCCGTAACGCACTAATTCTCCGTTTACCTTTATAACTGCCTGTGCAGGTTGAGTGTATACTCTAGCAATTCCTAAAGATTCTTGTGCAAATACAAGTTCCGGACTAAGAAACATAAGAAGAAGAGCGCTAGTTAAAACATGCCAAATGTATTGGTCAAGTGCGAAATGAGAGAAAATTTTCATAGATTTCAAAAATAGTCAATTAACGCCCTTGCACTAACTTCACCAACTGTCTCACATTCTCTTCTGGAGTTTTTGGTAAAATACCGTGACCTAAGTTGAAAATATAGCCGGGTTTGTTTGGGATAGAATCCAACAATGTAGTGGCTCTTTTTTCAATTAAGCTCCAGTCGCCAAAAAGTAAGGTTGGGTCTAAGTTTCCTTGAACAGCAACCTCATAATTCATGCTTTTCCATGCTTCAGCAACATCTGTTTTCCAATCAATTCCAACTACATCTGCTCCAGTAGCTTTCATGTCCAGTAACAAGTGCGATGAGTTCGTTCCGAATATAACTACAGGAACATCTGTTTTACTTTTAATGTACTGTACCATTTTCTGCATGTGCGGAAAAATAAATTCCTTAAAATCAGCTTGACTCAAGATACCTACCCAACTGTCAAAAATTTGAACCGCCATTGCACCACTTTCGACTTGATAGAGTAAATAGTCGGCCATGTTGGTAGCCAACTTGTCCATTAGTAGATGCCAAGCCTCCGTTTGACCGTACATAAAGTTTTTCAGTTTGATATAACTCTTCGAAGGGCCGCCCTCAATCATATAACTTGCCAAAGTAAATGGAGCGCCCACAAAACCTAAACAAGGAACATTTAGTTCGTTCTTTAAAATGGTTAAAGAAGCACCAGTGTATTGCAAATCTTTACCAAAATCTATGGGGTTCAAATTTTCAACATCTCTCTTCGAAGTTAACGGATTTGAAATTACCGGACCCACACCTTCTTTGTAATGAAAGTCGATTCCCATAGGTTCCAATGGAATCATAATGTCTGAAAATACAATGGCAGCATCAAATCCAAATTGCTGAATTGGCGATAAGGTTACTTGTGCGCAGAGCTCAGGAATTTTACAAATATCTACGAGCGTGTGCGTTTTACGAACTTCTCGGTAATCTGCCTGATATCTTCCGGCTTGTCGCATAAACCAAACTGGTGGTCGATCTGTTTCCTCTCTTCGGCAAGCTTTTAAAAATCTATCGTTGAATACTGTCATGTTTCCTAATGTTGTTTTTTGTCACATTGAGCGGAGTCGAAATGAAGACAAAAAATATTCTTTTTATATACTATATCACCCTGAGAAATAGTTGAAGATTATCTAGCCTTCGACTCCGCCCGGTCTGACAATCTAATTAATTGATTGAAATGCCCTGTTAATTCTACCTTCTAACACGTTCATCTCTTCATCTGTAATGGTAATTGGCAGGAACCAGGTTTCAAATTGTGATGGTGGAATGTACAAACCAGCTTCAGCCATGGCCCAAAAGAACTTTCCAAATAATTCGGTGTCGCAAGAAGATGCTGTTTCAAAATCTTTTACCGGTACTGAGGTAAAGAAAGGATTCACCATCAATCCAAATTGATTTACTTGTATTTTAATTCCGTTTTCTGTTGCGGCCTTTTCTAAATAACCTTTAACTTGTTTTCCTAATTGGTCGGCTCTATCGTAATCGTAATTTTTCAACTCTCTTAAAGTAGCTAATCCACAGGCCATTGCAATTGGGCTACCCGATAATGTTCCGGCTTGGTAAACATCGCCTAAAGGTGCAACTCGGTCCATTATGGCAGCTTTTGCACCATAGGCCCCAACAGGCATTCCTCCGCCAATCACCTTTCCCATACAGGTAATGTCTGCTTCAATTCCAAAATGATCTTGGGCGCCACCAAATTTCTTCCTGAAACCTGTCATTACTTCATCAATTACCAACAAGATACCGTTCTCCTCTGTCACCTTTCGAAGCTCTTGCATAAATTCCATTTCAGGAACTACAACACCCATATTTCCTGCGACAGGTTCAATAAAAATGGCAGCGATTTCATCTTTATTGTTGGCAATTATTTCTTTAACACTTTCAATGTTATTGTATTGTGCAATTAAGGTATCGTTCACCGCTTTTTCAGGAACACCTGCGCTAGAAGGAATTCCCATGGTCATTAAACCAGACCCTGCTGCCACCAAAAGCGCATCGGTATGACCGTGGTAACAACCTGCAAATTTTACAATCTTGTTTTTTCCTGTATACGCTCTTGCTACTCGAATGGCACTTAAAACGGCCTCTGTCCCTGAATTTACAAAGCGAACTTTATCCAACTGAGGGTAAGCTTCTTTGACCATTTCAGCCATTTCTACTTCGCCCAAAGTTGTTGCACCGTAGGTAAAACTTTTATCAACCGCTGCTTTCACAGCAGCGGTAACTTTTGGGTGTGCATGGCCCAATATAAGTGGACCGTAAGAACCGATTAGGTCAATGTATTCGTTTCCATCTACGTCGTATATGTGAATTCCTTCACCACGTTCAATAAAAAGTGGATTCCCACCCACAGAATTAAACGCTCGAACAGGGCTGTTTACTCCACCCACCATAGATTTTATTGCTCTCTCGAAAAGGGTTTTTGACTTGCTTAATTCCATGTAAAAAAGTTTTTGCAAAAGTAATGCTTGTCATCAGAATGGTTGCTCAAGCTGTTACAAATTTGTGATGAAAATTCAATTGATTTTATGCCGCAATTGTAACTAAATTTTAAAATGGTTCAAGTAATTTCTAGGCGTAGAAATCAAATGTTTTATTACAATTACAACAACTTATTGCTGGAGTGGTTTACTCATAAAGCTTACCTTAGAGTTCTACTTTAAGCTTTCTAAAAATTTCACCCAATAGAATGAGCACGCAAATTACTACCTTATCTTTTTTTAAATACAACACGTTTAAAACGAAATTGTGGGGATTTAAAATGATGCAATTTGCACACAAGGACTTATCTAAGGTTAAGGGGCAATCTTTCTATCGACTTTTAGGTAGCGGTAAGGGAAAGGGATTTAATCCGCTGCCTGACTGGTCCATTTATAGTTTACTTCAGGTGTGGGAATCGGAAGAGGCAGCGATGCAGTTTTTTTCTAACTCAGAGTTGATGCAGCAATACGAAGCTAATACCTCTGAAAGGTGCACGATATTTATGCGAAACATTTCAGCAGGAGGAACTTGGGTAGGAAGAACTCCATTCGAAAAGGCTGCTGAATTAGATCCAAATCAGCCAATAGCTGTGATTACCAGAGCTACAATAAAGTGGGATTGGTTACTGAGGTTTTGGAAATATGTCCCAACTTCTCAAAAAGGTCTGGAGGGAAATGACGGATTAATTTATACAAAAGGTGTGGGTGAAGTTCCGGTAGTTCAGATGGCTACTTTTAGCCTGTGGAAGGATTTTGATTCGATAAAAAAATTTGCTTACAGCAGTAAGGAGCATCAAGAAGCTATTAAAAGAACAAGAAAGAATGAATGGTATTCGGAAGAGCTATTTGCTCGATTTCATCCGTATAGATTCGAAGGAACTTGGGAGGGGAAAAATCTTTTGTACCTCTAGTTACTCTGCGGTTGGCGTAGCAATAACCGTCATAATTCCCAGAGAGTTGTTTTTTTGATTCCATTTTTTTGGCATGAATTCAATCATTCCTCGGGTAAAGCTCCAAAACTCATCTTCCATGTTTTTATCCCACTTTATTCCTTTTTGCTCCATTTTGCTCATCCAATACAAAAGGTAAGGGTCCATTGTGCCGTAGGTTAATATTTTTGATACCTCCCATCCCGCATTTTTAAGAAGGAATGTGACATTATTCGGAGAAAATAAAGAAGTGTGTCTAGGTGTATGCCAACCAGCCCAGTCTGCTCCAAACTTTTTCCTACTTTCAGAATCAAAGTTGGGAATTTCTATGATGAGCGTGGTTGAAGGTTTAGAAATGGTTTTTAAAGTTGTCAAATTCTCCAGTGGTGAATAATCGTGCTCTAAGTAATGCCACATGGTAATTACATCGGGTTTTAAGTCGGGTTTTAAGTCTTTTATTTCAGCTACTTGTAAGGTTAACCCTCCATAATCTTCAGATGTATTTTCCCAACCTTCATCGCTAAAATCAATGCCTAAGGTATTGCATTTTAGTTCCGTTTTGCAAGCTTTTAAGAAACTTGGCTTCCCACAGCCAACATCTAAAACTAGGGTGTCAGGAGTTGTATTGTGCCACTCTTTAACACGTTCCACTCGCTTTAAGTCAAGCTTTTGCTGACTACCTTTTACAAAGTGCACGTACTTGCCCCAAGCTTCAGAGCCTCGGTATGGCAAGTAATGAGAAGTATAGTAGTTTTTTAGCTGCTCCAACGGAACTCTTGGGTTTAAGAAGACCAATTGGCAATCTTTACATTGATCAAAGTTGAACCGCTCTTTGCTGGTGTGCATTTGAGCAGTTGTTGTTATAAAAGAAGCAAATGCATCCGAATTACAAACTGGGCAATGAGCTAGATGATTCATAAGTGGAAAGGTAGGAAAATTGAGAGTTCAAACAATATAAAATTATGCTGCACGAGCAGAAGGGTTAGGATAGCAGTTGTAGTTTTTACCCTTCTTTCTTTTTCAATCGCTCACCAAAATAGACCAACAACGCTCCGGCTATAATTTTTCCAAAATTTAAGATATAGGAGAAATCAGAATCTCTTCCAAACTCATCGAATTTCATGTAAAAATTGATACCGCTAATAAGTCCGTAAATAATCAGGATGATTCCTAAAATAGAAAGTAATTTACCGATTGCCATGGGTTAAAGATAGTTAGATTTTTGAAAATTTAAAATGGGGCTTTTATTTTGATCTTTCATTAGCTCCCAAATCGCAAAACCAATTACTGCAATATATTCCAAAGCAATTAGCCAAAAATTTTCTTGAAATGCAGGATTAGAATACGCCCAATAAGATAAAACCACTAAAAATGACCACAGCATAGGGAAACGAAAACGCGTAAAAACAGCTAAAAATACTAAGGTAATGCTGTACCACGGATGCACAATTAATGCTAATAAATAGTAAACACTTATTGCAAAAAGTAAGGCGATAAAAAAGCCGTTCCAAGAAATTATTTTCTTTTTGAGTAGTATAATTAATATTGCCAAATAGGCGGTAATAGCCAACCAAGGGCCTGCAGTTTCAATAATATTCCAACCTGTGGCTTCAAAACCGATAGCTCGTATAATGTAATAGACACTTGCATTGAATTCGAAGGTTTTGGAGTATAAACTGACGCTTTGTAGAAAATGGGGTAAGAGTGTGGAATTGTAAAAAGGAATCCAAAGAGCGACGAAGGCAATTCCGAAAACTGAATAGAAAAGGGCTACTTTTTTAAAGCTGAGCTTTCGAAGTATAATGGGTAAAAAGAAAATAGGAATGAGTTTGGTTGCAGCGGCAAACGCCCAAGCAACTGCGCTGAGCTTCTCTTTTTGGAGTGCCAATAAATAAACTGCCAACAGAAAGAAGAAAAGAACAATTCCTTCGAAATGTAAATTTCCACTTAGTTCAATAATTACTAATGGATTCAAAGCATACCATAAACTATTGAGCGGATTCATCTTTAAAAGTTGCAGTAGTTTGGGGAGTAGTATAATAATGCCCACTTCAGCAGCAATAACAAAACTCCTCATCACCACTATGCTTCCTAAAATTGAGTTGGGCGAAAGCCAAGCACCTAAAAAGTAAATAATTTGAGCGACAGGCGGATAGATCGTGTAGTAATTAAGACTGTTCATACCTGCTAACAGTTCTGCTTTATTTGGAAACTCAACGCTTACTTCGCTTGGCAAAAAGTCAAAAGGATTGATGCTGTTTAGAATTAGCTGCCCGTCCCAAATGAATCGAAAATAATCATCAGAAAGTGTTGGGATAGAGAGAATAAAAAATAATCGGTAAAGTACGGCAATAACCATTAGCTGATCAAGTGATTTGCTTTTTGCACTTTTTACAAGGAACAAGTAAGTCGCAAATAGGATACTAAAACAAGCTAAAAGACCGAAGAAGTTCTCTCTATTAAAATCATAACCGATGTAAAAATAACAAGCAACAGCAGCGCTTTGAAAAATCAGAGATTTAGTAAATAGGCTGTTGTTCAACTGCACTTAAAGGTTATTCCGTTCTAAACGAATGACTAATGGAGTAAAAGGAAACGTAACCAAACCCTAAAACTAGCATGGCATGGAATGGCATTAATCCAAAGTCTCCGTAATAAAAACCAAGTAAAATTCCACCTATGAAATAAAGGGTGAGCGCTACTTCTAAAATAGTAATGGGATTGATTTTTCTTTTCAAGTAAACATTGGTTCCCCATTTTTTACTTTTATCGTTATTGAGGTTGAATTTTGGGGTTCGAATAAATGCCGATTTCTTCCCAAGATAACCTTCTAAAACAGCCATGGCATTGTGTAATGAAAGCCCCATTGAAACGGCTAAGAACATAGGGAAAAGAAATATGAAGTGAAAAAATGCTTTGCTTTTTGAGGCATAGCTTTGCGACATGGATGTCCAATAAAAAAGTGCGAGGATTGGCAGGGTTACAAGAAAAGCACTCGCCAATAGAAATAAGACTTGGTATTCTTCAAAGGTGTTTTTAATGCTCAGAATAGGAATGCTAAGTAAAGCTAGAATAACGATTGAGATGAAAACTGCTGAATTCGTGAGGTGAAAAATAGCATTCAGTTTAGTTCCAAAGTCGATGTCTTTAGAATGTAAAACGGCACCTAGATTCTTTCGAACACATTCCGCTGCTCCTTTATTCCATCTAAATTGTTGGGTTTTCAGTGCATTAATAACAGCAGGTAATTCTGCAGGAGCGCCTACTTCTTCTAAAAAACGAAACTCCCAACCTTTCAATTGGGCTCGGTAGCTGAGGTCTAAATCTTCGGTTAAGGTATCCGATTGCCAACCACCTGCATCCGCAATGGCAGCTTTTCTCCAAATGCCTGCAGTACCATTAAAGTTAATAAAATGATGGCCTGCATTTCTGCCACCTTGTTCCACTGAAAAGTGCGCGTCTAAGCCGAATGCCTGCAATTTGGTGAGCATGGAATAGCGTTCATTGATGTGTTCCCAACGGCTTTGCACCATGCCTACCTTTTCATTTGTAAAGGGCTGAACCATTTGTTTAACAAAGTCTTTTTCAGGCAAAAAGTCAGCATCAAAAATGGCTATAAATTCACCTTTTGCCACTTTTGTCCCTTCTGCTAAAGCACCGGCTTTATATCCTGCGCGATCCGTTCGGTGAAGGTAAACAATGTCAATTCCGGCTTTACGAATTTCTTTCACTTTAGCTTTTGTAATTTCCTGCGTTTCATCGGTAGAATCGTCTAAAACTTGAATCTCTAATTTATCTTTTGGGTAATCTAATGCTGCTATGCAATCAATTAATCGTTCGGTGACGTACTTTTCGTTGAAGAGCGGCAATTGAATGGTAACTTTTGGTTCAAAGTTTACTGCAGTAGACTCCCCTAAACGCTTTTTTTGTAGCTTTTTGTAACGGTTATATTTAACTACTAACTGAATTTGAATCAGGCTGTAGCAAAATATAAATAGCAGTGCTATTCCGTAAATAATGATGGGGATTAGTTCCATTTTGAGTTTAGAGAATTCAAAGGTATTTAAAAATGGTGGTTATGATTTTGTAACCTGCGAGAATAGTACCTTTCACCGTTCCGCTTATTTTTGAAAAACCAATTCTGTTTCTATAATCAACGGGCATTTCTTCGCAACGTAATTTCTGCTTCAGTGCTTTTACTTGCATTTCTACCGTCCAGCCGTAAGTTTTATCTTGCATATCTAGCGCTAAAAGGCTTGAATACCGAATCGCCCGAAATGGGCCTAAGTCGGTAAACTTATGGCCATAAAACCAGTGCATTAGGCTAGTGGCAAGCCAATTTCCAAAAACCTGTGGTATTGTCATGGAGCCACCTTCTCGTTTGCCCAAAGCACGGGAACCAATCACTAAATCTGCTTGATTTTCTTGAATAGGTTTCACCATTTCAATCATCTGTTCCGGATAATCGGAATAATCAGCATCTAAAAAAACGACAACATCGGTTGGTTCTTTCCGGGTGTTTGCAAGATAGTCCATACCTTTTAAACATGCCATGCCATAACCCTTTGTGGGTTCGAAAAGTACCGTAGCACTTTCTGCTAAAGCGGCTTTTGAGGTTTGGTCGGTAGAATTATTATTGACTACAATTACTTCACTTACCAGTTGCTTTGGTATTTCAGAAACGACTTTTCCAATGGCATTTTCTTCGTTAAAGGCGGGGATGATGACTACTATGTTCAATTTTTAATCTTTTAATGTAGAATGAAGAATGTTAAATGTTTCGTGGTTATTTATGAATATTATTTTTAAAAAGTACTATAAGATATTTTGAGTTAGCACATGCGTAATTTTAAGATTAGTAATTCGTAATTATTTTGAATTCAAAATTTTTGGCGAATAAAAACAGGTAATGATCGCCTCGTGATTAGTTCTGCATTCCACACTCCTAATTCTACATTTCTCATTTTACATTAAGGAAAACTCCATCATTCCCAAAGGTAATCGGATCAGAATCATACCTTGAATCTCCTACGTCTTCGCCATTTTCTAGTTTTAATACACCTCTTGGACAAACCGCAGAACAAACACCACAACCTACACAAGAAGAACGAACGATGTTTTGTCCTTTCTGGGCGTACGCTTTAACGTCAATTCCCATTTCGCAATAGGTAGAGCAGTTTCCACAAGAAATGCATTGACTTCCGTTAGTTGTAATTCTAAACTTAGAGAAGAAGCGTTGTTGCATTCCCATAATGGCAGCCATGGGGCAACCAAATCGACACCAAGCTCTATTACCTAAGATAGGGTAGAACCCCGTTCCAATAACGCCACTAAAAACAGAACCTATTAAAAATCCATAAGTAGAACGAAGTGTTTCTGCTTCAAACATAAATATGCTGTTTCCTGTGGAATAATGGATTCCAATCATCGTCAAAATAATAGCGAAATACCCAATGGCTCCAATCTTAGCATCTTTTTTTAATTCGTCTCTTCTAAAAGCGAAAAGCAGACCTATTAGCAAGGTTAAAATAGCAACGACACCTATCAAGAAAGCTCCTTTCGTGAGCCAATACTTCTCGGAGTCGTAGCCCAAGTAAGTGGAAATAACCGCGGTGGTCATAATCACTACAAAAACTACTACTGAGTGGACCATCCAACGTTCCATTTTCCACGCCCACGTGCTTTTGTCGGAAAGTTGACGAAATGGGTCTCCAGCTGTTTCGGCTAGACCACCGCAGCCGCAGACCCAAGAGCAGTACCAACGTTTGCCATATTTGTAAGTTAGAATGGGCGTAATGACCAAAATAGAAAGCACTCCAAAAATGAGCATAGCCAATCCGATATTTCCGGCATTTATCATTTCATCTACTCTGTATTGCTCGAAATTGTAGTAGTTCAATGGCCATACATTTTTTAAATCGTAATAAGGTAAGCTGAATGAATCGGAATTCAAGCGGGCGATTAACTCGGGAATGATAAAAGCAAATCCTGTTTGGAAAAACATGACAGAAAAAGTCCTCAATCGTTCGTAACGATTATTTCTATACTTCCACATGAATTTTATTCCAAAGGCAAGAATAGCAACCGTGTACAAGGTTCCATATACAAACCACTGACTGGCAGCATTTCCACTTAATGCTTTACTTAGTGGGTCGAACAGTGCGATAACTCCTCCGTTTTCTCTTTCAGTGTTTAAACCTAGCAGAGCAGGGAAAAAATAAAGTACAATGTAAAATCCTGTCATGGCAATTCCGGCAATCCAGCCCCAAAATCCACGACTGCTGATACTTTTAAACCAAACCCCATCGTTTTTAATTCCTTCTTGTTTATTGCCGTATGCACCTTTGGAATATAAAATTATACTGGCTGCAATGGAGCCCAAGGCAATTGCTAACCAAATACCTATGTGTGGAAAGTTGACGTTGAAAGCTGCGAGAACTAAAATGAGCAAGCCACTCATTCCAATAAGCGTTGCAATTTTTTGTGTGTTGTTAATGTCTTTTGGTGGCCCCGAAACCAAGGCAATGTCTTTGTCTATTTTGGTCATAGCTTATGCGGTTTGAGTGATTTGCGATTGAAAGTGTTTTTTAATCTCAGGAAAATTGTTCTCATAAAATTCTGGCTCAAAATTGGCATCTTCTAAATTTTTGAGCACTTCTTCAATTTTAGTTTCGTTTTTAATCCAATAATCTAACACCTTGTGCCGAAGTCGAATTCCGAAGACGTTTGCAGCTAAGAAAGAGCTGTCGGTTTTGTTATAAATTAATTTGAGGCATTTCTTTCCATTTGCATGTTCCCAATACAAAATGGCTTCATTTTCTTTTGGCTCCGCCCAAACCCAACCGTAAGTCTGGTATTCTATGTCGAAAAACTTAGCCGAATTAAACCAAACACCTGGCTGGTATGCCGTTTTGTTGTTGCAGATGGTTTGTGCAACCGTTTCGCCCATCATTTTTCCGGTGTACCATACTTGTTCTAAGTTTCTTCTACCAGTTGGATGCTCGTGAAATTCTGCGCAATCTCCAATAGAGTAAATGTTTGGAATGTTCGTTTCTAAAAATTCATTTACCAAAACACCTCTGTTCAAAGCAATGGAACTGCTCTTCAAAAAATCTACTTTGGGTCCTACACCGGCAGTTAAACCAACAAACTGACAACTAATTTTATCACCATTTTTAGTTCGAATGGCTTTCACTCTTCCATTTTCATCCGGTAAAATTTCGTCTAGTTCTGTTTCAAACCGCAAGTCAACTTGATGAGATTTTATATGTTTTGAAACCAACTCTCCTTCTTCTTTCGGTAGAACATTTCCCCAAAACCGGCTTTCACGAACCAAGAACGTCACTTTTATGCTCCTGGAGAGCAGCATTTCCGCCATTTCAACGCCAATTAAGCCTCCACCAACAATAACGGCTCGCTCGCAGTTCACAGAGTTTTTCTCCATTAGCTCCAAATCTTGCCATGAGTACAAACCTTGAACCCCTTCTAAGTCTTGGCCTTTCCACCCAAACTTGTTGGGCTTAGAACCACATGCAATAACTAACACATCAAAAGGCATTTCTTCGCCAGATTGAAAATGAAGTTTTTTCCCTTCCGCATCGACTTTCGGTACATAACCCATTTTTAAATCAATTCTGTTTTTGATCCAAAAATGATCTTCATAAGGTTTTATGTTTTCGTATTTCATGTGTCCCATGTATACATACATCAATGCCGTTCGAGAGAAAAAATGCTCAGTTTCTGCTGAAATTATGGTGATTTTATGATCAGAAAGTTTCCGAATATGCCGCGCAGCAGTTACACCCGAAATTCCGTTTCCAATAATGGCAATGTGTTTCATAGTTTATGTTGGTAGGCAAATGTAAAACTTCAGTTAACTGCTAGATGTCTAAGATAGGACAAATCACATTGCTACTGTATTATGTTCGTTAAGATACATGCGTTACACTAATTATTGATAAAGTTTAATTGATGTTTCATTCTCTTTTCTTGATTTTTCATCCACGAATCCTAAAAATACGCTTCTGTAATATATCTCCCAAATGCCATTTCCCTTGTTTCTTAGACCTACATATTTTCCCTTTAAAGATACGGTTAAGTAGACCCAAAATTTGGAGCCCCACCTTAGGGCTCCGTTTTGGGTTACGACTTGAACCTTCATGTCTGAATCGTAATCAAAATCGCGTATTTTTTCAGGAAAAGGGCGAGTAGAATAGGTGTGTATTTCTCCCGGAGTTTTCATCTCTAAAGCTTCATGTGGTCGCTCATGATTATACTCCTTTATAAACCTATTTAAACTCCTTTGTTGAGCCTTTAAATCGTATGCCGAAGGTCTAGCGCAAGCAGCTTTTAAATCACGGTGCATTCGCTCATGTCTTCCATTTTGATCCGGTCGCCCTGGGTCAGAATATACCGGCATAATTCCGAGGTCAATTAACCAATAAGATAGCTTAGTAAAACGATTTTGAGACTGAGCGGAACCAAACGGACTTCCATTATCGGTATGCAATTGTTGTGGAATGCCATATATTCTGAAAATCCTTGTCAGCTCTGTCTTTACGTTCTTTGTGTTTTCATGATAATGTCCTTTTGCAGAGAATATGTATCTACTTTTTGAATCGGCAACTGTGAGTGTATGGCAGTACTTTTTATTACCCATATAGAACTTTCCTTTATAGTCTGCACTCCAAATTTCATTACACTTTTTAGGGTCAAAAATTGGGTTGATAGGTTGGATTCTTTTGTGCCTCTTTTGAGGTTTAACTAAGCCATTTTTCTTTAAAATATTGTGCACAGTTACCACTGAAGGAACGTCTTCCTCAAGATGATTTTTAAACAATAGAATTCTGATTTTTTTAGCTCCCCAAAGCGGCTTTTTTTCTTTCCAATTGAGCATGTTTTTTACTACTTCATCTGAAGTTTGACTTGGATGACTTTTAGGCGTTTTTGTCCGTTCAATTAATCCTTCAAGTCCAAATTTTTCAAACCGATCTATCATTCGATAGGCAGTTGTTCTTGAAATTTCAAACGATTTACAAAGTTCTGTGATGGTTTGTTTTTGAGTTCGCCACGCACTGATAAATTCTACTTTCTGTTCCATAGTTGTTTTTACTTTACAAGGCATGATAATTTGATTTTTTCATCAAATTACCCATCCTAAAAGTGTAAACTATGTTCCTTTAACTTTGTAACTTATGTTTGTTTAACGCACCTTATTTTGAACAACTTGTTAATTATCAACTGTTAGTTATTTTTGGAAAAGATAAGACAATCAATAGTCTACAGACTAAACGTTGCCGTTAACTTCAGTGCAGCATTGTCAATGAACTCCTCTTTCGCATAAGCTCCATAACGGTAATATGCCCCAACTCCAACTCCTAAATACATGCCTTCATAAACGTATTTCATTCGGTAGAGGCTGTTAAATTGAATTCCCGATTCTAAAAAACCTTTTTCAGGAACGCTAAAGTCAAAGTTCGTGTGGGACGCCCTGTTTTGCAGGCTTCCTAACCCAAAAGAACTAACGAGTAACAATTCTGGTTTAAATTTGGGTTTGTTAACGAGTAAACTCCCAAAGTTGTGGCGGAAAAAGAGGCTCATTTGTCGGTCGGCAAAGAACTCGTTGGGAGCCATGGTTTCAAAACTATTTTTGGACGCTACCCGAACATCCTCATCAAAAATTCCTTTAAGGCTATAAAGGGCTGTTAAGGGAATGGCAGTACTAATATATCCGAAGTCTGCTTGCAAAGAAGTTATCCCAGCATTTCTCAGGGTGAATTTCTTGGAAAAGCTAAGGTCTACTTTATCGTATTCAAAATCTCCATCTAACTCCGCTAAACCTTTCGTGTATTTAAAGTTGATTACAGGGCTTTTTGTTTCTAAAGGTATCGTAACGCCTAACATTTCTCCAAATTTTTCATTGAATGAAAACCTAAAATTGACGCCAACTTCAGTAGCAGAGAAAGAAGACATTGGTTCTCCATTAGCGCCAATAAACTCATACGTTGAATTTATATCCCGTCGTTGTTGGTTCCCGAAAAAGGTAAAATGAAAATCTCGAAAAGCTCTAAACGAAATACTTCCTTCCCATTTTTCCTGTGTATCGTATTGGTCGTTAATAAAGTTCTGAAATTCACCACCCGAAATTAGCATGCCACTTGTTTTAAAAAAGTTGGCTCTACCCACAGCGATTAAATCGTTTGAATAGGAAAATTTGGTTTCAAATTGTCGGTTGCTTTTTGGTATCCAACGAATGTGTGACCCGTATTTCCAAGCTTTATCTTTAAAACCATACCCACCAAAAGCAGCTATGCGAATGGGACCAAATAAACTCTCTCCAGTTTCAACGCCAGCTCCCAATCGTACATTTTCATATTGATTAAATTTTAGAAACTTGTCTAACAATAAATTAAATTTCCCGACAGGTATGTAGCCGTTTACTAAACCTTTAGTGAAGAAAACCATTCGGTCTAAATTCTCTTCTTCTCCAATGCTATCAATATACTGATAGGTTAAAAGTTCCTTTTTCGTCAGCGGAATCTCGCGGAGCTCTTTCCACTCTGGCTCTCCTTTAGGAATAATTTCATCATCCATTTTTAACGCTAGGTTGCCAATTTCCTTCTCTTCTATTTTTGGCTGCAAGCTAATGTCTCTCAAATAGGTTTTGCCTTTGCCCATTACACTAAAGTCATCTTCCGCTGTAGAGGCAAATAAAATGTCAATGTGCAGTTGGGTCGGAAACCATTGGGTATTCTCAATTAATTCATATCGCTGTTGAACTTTTACCGGAAAACCTGTAGTATCGTGCTGTTTAGAAACAAAATTTTCCACCGCAAAACCATTTGTATTAATGGACATTACCCCTTGTAGTGCTTTAAAATTCTTGCCTTTTCTAGGACGGAAAGAGATGATATAACTTGTATCTGTTTGATGAAAAATAGTGTCTTCTAAGAGAAATAAATACTTACTTGTACTTCCTTTACTGATGGGGCTGAGGTAATTAATTCCATAAATTATGATATAATCTTGATACAAAGAAAAGGATTGTAACTGCGTAGCAAGCAAACTAAAAAAAGGAGTTTTTAAACCTGAAATTCTCGATTCAGTAACTATCTCATACGATTTAGTTGGAGGGTAGTGATTTCGTTTAGAAACTGACTCCATAATGAAGCTGACTTTTGAGTCCGGAAAGCTGTCAATATTTTCTTGTTGAACGCTTTTGACGGTAACGGAGTCCAATTTACTTTTGGAGTTGGTGTCCATAGGAGTGGTAAACACCATCTTGTTGTATGATTCGTAATAAAATGGTGAAGAAAGTTCTGGGTTGTTTTTCTTTCTATTTTCAATTGCATTTTTTACAATACGGTGTGAAGGGTTTTCTCCGGGTAAAACTTCCACTTCATCAATGCTGTAACTGCTCTCTTTTAGTGAAACGACATAATTTTGCCTTTTTAGCTGCTCAAAGCTAATGACTTTACTTTCATACCCGATGGAACTAAAGCGCAGTTGGTTTGCATTAAAGCCAGAACTAAATTTATAGAATCCATCTATATCGGAGGCAATTCCTGTTTTACTTTCTTGAAACAAGATGGTGGCAAAGGCAATACCTTCCTTGGTTTTACTATCAACAACTTGTCCTTCAATAAAGCCTTGGCTAAAAACGGGAATTTGTGCGAATAAGAAGAGTATTAATAAAATAGGCCTCAAGGAAGTTATTTTGTCAACTCTTCGGATACTACCGGTGCAGTTTCTGTATTTTCTTCTTCCCAATTGGAAATCGAAATACCTCTAGAGGTAAAAGAAATACCTTGTCGATTTTGTGTGGAAATCATCACGGCTTCAAATAGCGGAGTAACCCGCTTGCTTTTTGCTGCCCAAATTATGATGAAGTTCGCTCCTGTACCTCCGCTTATGTCTTCTTCTTCAATTACATATTCAATTGATTGCATTGGTTTTAGTTCGATGGGTTTTTCTGCAAAGTTTTTGTCTAGTTCGCCTGCAGAATTATAATAATCCACTTCTGATATGTAGAGTGAATGCTTGAAACTTGTATTTCGTAAGCTTAAAGTAGCTGTTAGATTGATTTGAATGTTGGTAGTTTGAGTGTAAATGTCAGAGTAAATGGGAACGTAGGTGGTGTCAAAATGAATCAAATCTGTCGGCATACTTTCTAAAGCACTAACCTGTATAGTGGCTTCTTTATCTTCTTTTGGAATAACTTTAGAATTGTCGTTCATGCATGAAAACAAGAAGGAAGAGAAAAACAACACAAACAATGTTTTGGATAAATATTTCATATCAATAATTTATAATACCTAACTTATAGTGTTTAAAAATATGCAGATTAAGTTACTTTTTCTAAGGTCTTAATTAAATTTAAAGTTAGAATTGATGCTTAACCTTTGCTTGACCCGGGGGCTGTATCTTGTTTTGAATCGAGTTAAAACACTTTTGTCATTATTAATTGGTTTAACGAATTCTTTTCAATGTGATGAACTTTTTCTGTACTGGAGTCAGGTATTCGATTTGATTATTGCACATTCAACTCAACATTATCGATTACTTTTGCTTGGTGAAAATTTACGTAAACGATAGTATTCAAATGCTGAAAAAGGCTTCATTTAGAAGGCTAAATAATGCGCTAAAAGTTTACGGAAGTTATTATCAATCCAAATGGAGTGGCAGGCCGAAGCAAAAAGGTTTGCCGATGGCGATTGCCATTGAACCAACAACTGCTTGTAATTTAGGTTGTCCAGAATGTCCAAGTGGACTAAAGCAGTTTACCCGGCCAACAGGAAACTTGAAAGAAGACCTTTACAAAAAGGTAATTGATCAAATTTGGAGAGAGACGTTTTATCTTACCTTTTACTTTCAAGGCGAGCCGTATATCAACCCAAAGTTTTTGGACATGGTAAAGTATGCCTCTGAACGGAAAATGTACACTACCACTTCAACAAATGCTCACTTTTTAACTCCAGAGAATGCAGTAAAAACTGTTGAATCAGGGTTAAGTCGATTGATTATTTCTATTGATGGAACAACACAAGAAACCTACGAAGACTATCGAATAGGAGGGACTCTAGAGAAAGTGTTGGAAGGCACGAAGAATATCGTGGCAGCCAAAAAGAGACTGAAATCTAAAACACCACATGTAATTTTTCAGTTTTTGGTGGTAAAACCCAACGAACATCAAATTGATGAGGTGTATCAGTTGGCCAAAGAATACGGGGTAGATGAGGTAAAGTTAAAAACGGCTCAAGTCTACGATTATGAAAATGGGAATGAATTGATTCCTGAAAACGATAAATACTCTCGATATAAAAAATTGGCCAACGGGAAATATGAAATTAAAAACTCGCTAGAAAACAACTGTTGGAAGCTGTGGCACTCTTGCGTGATTACTTGGGACGGTAAAGTGATTCCTTGTTGTTTTGATAAAGATGCCAATCATCGACTTGGTGAACTTGCAAATGAAGATTTTAAGAGAATTTGGTTTAGCAAAAGCTACAATGGTTTTCGGAAGCAGCTATTTAAAGGCAGAGAGAATATAGATATCTGCAAAAATTGTTCTGAAGGAACAAAAGTTTGGGCATAGGTCAGGCTTGGTTGTTAAGTTAATACCCAAGAGCAATAACCAATACTACATCCGATTGCCTCACTTATTAGAAACAAGACTCTAGAACCCCTTTCAACGGTTTTGGTTAAGATGTACAAGCAAATGGCTCCGGTCGTAATAAATAAGACAATATTAAAATACTGAGAATCTAAACCCAAAAAAAGCGGGACTTTATATTCATCCGAATTTGAAACGCCATGTGTAAAAATTAGATTTGCGGCAATTAGAACCTCCCGACTAATAAAATAAGCCAACAATATTTTAAATATAGATTTAATAGAAAAGGAGATGGTTGAAATTTTTTCAAAAGACTTTCTTGAAATAAGGATTATTCCAATTACACTTATTGAGAGCGTTGAAACCGGACCGGCTAGAGTTACTAGAAAAGAAGCGAGTTCTTCATTATTTGCGAACTTATAATGAAAGTGGGTGACTGACGCCTTGTGCAATTCTACCGAATTATAGTAGTGGTTAGCGACAAGATAATGTCCTAATTCATGAAGAATTGTGCCTACCGGAACAATCAAGACGAAAGCTATTGTGAGCGTGTAAAAGAACTTTAAACTGTCCTTCATGGATCAATATTAACTCAAATATTTTCCAACAATAGGCATTCTTCTTCCCATTCCGAATGCTTTAGAAGAAACGCGAAGTATCGGCGGAGTTTGATGTCGCTTATATTCGTTGATATTAACCATTTTCAGGATTCGTTTAACAAGTGCTTCGTCGAAACCCTTCTCTATCAAATTAGCCGGGCTTTGCCGATTTTCTATGTACTCAAAAAGAATCGTGTCCAAAACATCATAATCTGGTAAAGAGTCTGAATCAAATTGATCTGGTCTTAATTCTGCAGAAGGAGGCTTGGTAATGATGTTATCGGGAATAATTTCAATATCACGATTAATAAAACGGCACAAATCAAACACTTCAGTTTTGTAAACGTCCCCGATAACGGAAAGCCCACCGGCCATATCACCGTAAAGAGTTCCATAGCCAACTGCCAATTCACTTTTATTCGAAGTGTTCAGCAGTATAGACCCAAATTTGTTGGTTTGAGCCATGAGTAAGGTCCCTCGTATTCTAGACTGAATGTTTTCCTCTGCAATTCCAAATTCGGTGCCTTTGAATAAATCAGTTAGTTCTTTGTCGAATGATTTATAAATTTTTTCAATCTCAATGGTATAGTAGTCGCAACCTAAGTTTTCGCAAAGCGCTACAGAATCAGAAATGCTGTGATCTGAAGAAAACTGAGAAGGCATGAGAATAGGAAATACATTCTTTTTGCCCAAGGCTTTCACAGCAAGGGCAAGTGTTAAGGCAGAGTCAATTCCACCGCTTAAGCCCAAGGTAGCGGTTTTGAAATTTAACTTTCTGAAGTAGTCTTTAATTCCTAAAACAAGAGCAGCTTCTAACTTTTCGTATTTAGACAAGGCTGAAATCTTTTCTTCTGACTTTAAATTTTTTGAGTCAAAAATGGAAAAATACTCTTCGAAGAAAGGTAGTTGAGAAATAAGATTACCATTTTGATCGTAAACGCATGAGCCTCCATCAAAAATTAATTCTGTTTGCGCACCTATATGGTTGACGTAGAAAACCGGCAAATTATATTTGTCGGTATTCCATTTCAATACTTCTTCTCTATGGTTCGTTTGGCTTACTGCAAATGGCGAAGCAGCAATGTTGATGATAAAGTCTGGCGACTCTTCAATTAACCTTTCCATTGGAGAGTTAGGATAGAGTTCTTTCCCATCAATGTTCCACAAGTCTTCACAAATGGTTAAGGCAATTTTTTCTCCCAAATAATCAATGCATTGCACTTCATCGGCTCGTTCAAAATAACGGTATTCATCAAACACATCATACGTTGGTAAGAGTTGTTTATGGTGCTTTGAACTAATATTACCTTCGCTCAAAAAAAATGCAGTATTAAATAACTTTTTACCGCTTTTTAGAGTATTCCAAGAAGGTCCACCAATAATTGCAGCAATACCTACACACTCTTTTGCAATTCGCTCGATAGATTGAAGGCAGAGTAAAATAAAATTATCAAACTCTAAAAAATCTCTAGGAGGATAACCGCAAACCGCTAATTCAGAAAAAACAACTAAGTCAACATTTTCAGCTTTAGCCTTTTGAAGGTTAGACAAAATCTTTGTTTCATTGGCTTCAAAGTTTCCAATGTGATAATTTAGCTGAGCTAGCGCTATTTTCATGAGAAGAGAACCTTAGAAAAGTATACCAACGTTTAAAACAATCATGTTGTTTATTGATTTTGCACTTTGATTTCTTTTATCAGCTTGTGTATTTGGCGGTGTGACAGCATTACCGTTAATGTCATCAGTATGAACATCTTTGCTGATGATATTGGTGAAACCATTGTTAAAAGTAACTCCAGTCACTAATGAAGTGTTTCCCGAAAAGTTGAATTCAAACCCAGCCCCCACAATAAGAGCCGCTCTAAATAAATTGATTTCATCATTGTAGTCTACTCCTTCGTTTGAAACGGGTTGAGAAGAGCTACCGTTTGCCGGGACATAAGTAAATTGCTCATCGGCAAGTGCTCTGTAATTTGCACCTAGCCCAACACCAACTTGCGCAAAGTATTTCATGTATCCTACTTCGTTTGTTCTTAGCTTTAAAGTTAAGGGTACCTCAATGTAGTTTAATCTTACGTCAGCCACAGTCGAACCATATCCATTTTCTAACCCACCCTGAGTATTTGTAATTTCCTGAACATCAGGCTTATTTAATGTAAATCCTGTGTTAACCAGTCGAATACCTGTAGCGAAAATATAATTGTCTGAGATGTTAAAGTCGCCGATAATGCCAAACTCATATCCTATTTTAGCGCCATCCGCTTCAATTTTATCACCGTTTGGTTTCAACCAGCCAATGTTTGGAGAAAAGTGCAATCCAAGTTGAAAGTTCTTTTGTGCGAAACTTCCAATTACAAGTGCTAAAAGCACAGCGAGCAACGTAGTCTTTTTCATAATTTTGTTTGTGTTATTTACTACAAAGCTAAGTTGTTTTTTCAAATGAAGTTAAATTCCATTCTTTCAATTTCCTTGCTCCTTGTTATCGTGCTGTTTTCATGCGATTCAAATCGGTGGGAAGTTGCAACTGAAAAAATTGAGCTGGAGCAGGACTATACTCGGTTTGACCTAGATGTGACGAAGGTTTTACAAGGTGGAACAAGTCAAGAGGAATGGGAAATGCTGAACGAAAAATACCCAAATTTCTTTCCGTTGTACATCGAGGGGATAATGGGTTTTGGGAGAATGACCGACCCATTAACTTATACCGTTTTTAATCAGTATTTGAACAACGACGACATCGTAGAAGTGTTAAACCATACAGCAAAAATCTATCCTAAAGGGTCGTTGAAAACTGAATTTACTGATTTGAAGAGTGCTTTTAAACGATATCATTATTATTTTCCTGAAAGAATTGTTCCCGATGTTGTTACCATGACGGCTGCTTTCAATTATGCTACGGCAGCGGATGATCAAGTGCTTGCTATTGGATTGGACATGTACTTGGGAGGAGACTTTGAAATTTACCCAGAAATTGGAATTCCTAAATATAAGTTTCAAAACTTTGATCGATCATACATAGTACCTGATGCTATGAAAGCTTGGCTGTTAACTGAATTTGAAACTCCTGGTGGTCAAGATTTACTTGAACAAATGGTTTACTATGGTAAGGTAGCCTATTTGTTAGAAGCCTTTTTGCCGAACTATGAAAAGCATTTGTTTTTTAACTACTCCCCCGAAGATTTGTCCTGGTGTCAGGAAAATGAGGGTCCCATTTGGTTTCACTTCATTGACTTGGAGCTTCTTTTTTCTACAGAAAATCACCAAATAAGAAAATATATGGGCGATGCGCCATTTGTGGCAGGCTTTCCGGAAGGGTCACCTGGTAGAGTAGGGCAATGGGTTGGATACCAACTAGTCAAATCCTTTATGGATAATAATCAGGATGTTGGCTTGAAAGACTTAATGGAAATTCAAGACGCTAACAGAATTTTAAGAATGTCGAACTATAAACCAAAGCGATAATGTCAAGAGAGTCAGAAATAAATTTCAAAATAAAATTAGATGAAAACCAAGTTCCAGAGTCGATCGAATGGAAAGCAGAAGGTTCTGAAAAGGACAAATTGAATCTAAGTAAAGCCATTAACTTGGCGATTTGGGATGAGGAAGAAAATAATACACTTCGCATCGATTTGTGGACCAAAGGAATGATGGTTGATGAGATGAAAAAATTTGCTGCACAAAACATCATTACAATGGCAGATTCTTTTGAGAGATCTACCGGAGAAAAAGCGATTGCAGAGGAGATTCGAGAGTTTGGGAAAAAGATTGCCGTTAAAATGGGTGTTCTGAAATAAATCATATTTGTGTATGATGCGTCTAAATTCTAATTTAGCACAATTGTAAAAGCTATGTCAAAACAGGAAAGTCAGAAATCGGCAATTAAGGTAAAAACCTCATACGTTTCGACCATTATTAGCATCTCATTGGTGTTATTTATGTTGGGCATGCTTGGTATTATTTTGTTAAACGCCAAACAGATTTCTGACCATGTAAAAGAAAACATAGGGTTTTCGTTGTACTTAAAAGAAAATCTATCGGAAGCAGATATATCACGCCTGAAGCAAGTGTTAGAGGCGAAGGAATACACCAACAGAATTGACTATATCGATAAAGAACAAGCAGCCGAGATTATGAAAAAGGAATTGGGCGAAGATTTTGTCGAGTTTTTAGATTTCAATCCACTTTCCGGAAGTATCGATTTGTACTTAAATGCTAAGTTCGCTGAAGAAGGTAGCGCTGAACTGATTGAAAAAGAGCTAAAACGTTTGCCAGCAGTAAAAATGGTAGATTATCAAATGGATTTAATAGCTGCGGTAAATAAGAATGTCCGCAAAATAGGCCTCGTTTTATTGGGGTTCAGTTTATTACTTCTAATTGTTGTAATTGCCCTGATAAACAATACTATTCGATTAGCTATTTATTCTAAAAGATTCTTAATTAAAACCATGCAGTTGGTGGGAGCTACCGGAGGTTTTATTAGAAGACCCTTTGTTGCACGTGGAGTGCTGAATGGCTTCTTAAGCGGTTTAATTGCAATCATTTTACTTCTTGGAGTAATGTATAGTATCAAAAGTAACTTGCCTGAGTTTTTTGAATTACAAAACTTTAACTTTTACGGAATTTTATTTGGGGTGGTAGTTATATTAGGAATCTTAATTTCGTGGGTGTCAACCTCTCTTGCGGTGCGCAAATTTTTAAGAATGCAAAGCGGAGATTTATATTAAAATTATGAGTGAATCAACAAAAAACGAATTAGCCTTTGGCAAAGAGAATTACAAATTGTTTATTGCGGCAGTTGTTGTAGTCATAATTGGTTACTTATTGATGGTTGGCGGAGGCTCTGACGACCCTACTGTATTTAATGGAGACGAATTGTTTTCTCCAATTCGCATCACCGTTGCTCCAATCATCGTTCTTCTTGGATTCGGATTAGGGATGTATGCGATTATGAAGAAATCGAAAGATTAACACAAGCACTTTTTCATGCCAAATTTTATTGAAGGAGAAGTTCTCCTGATTGATAAGCCGCTCACCTGGACGTCATTTGACGCAGTGAACAAGCTGAAATATGCCCTGCAACGATCAACCGGTCTCAAGAAAATTAAAGTAGGTCATGCCGGAACCTTAGATCCGCTTGCTTCCGGGTTATTGATCGTTTGCACCGGTAAGAAAACTAAAACGATAGAGTCTATTCAAGGATTAAAGAAAGAATATACCGGGATTATAAAGCTTGGCGCAACAACACCATCGTACGATTTGGAAACCGAACCAGAAAACTTTCAAGATACAAGTAACTTAACCGAGGCACAATTGTATGACCTTGCAAAAAAAATGGAAGGCGAGTTAGATCAATTACCGCCTATTTTTTCAGCAAAAAAAATTGACGGGAAACGAGCTTATGATTTGGCAAGAGCCGGGAAAAATCCCGAAATGAAGACGAAACGTGTGACAATTTATTCATTTGAAATTGAAAAGATTAATGGAGTAGAACTACACTTTAGAATAGCTTGTTCGAAAGGAACTTACATCCGTTCAATCGCTCATGACTTTGGGAAAGCCCTGGGTGTAGGGGCTTACTTAAAAGTCCTTCGCAGAACAAAAATAGGGCATTACGATGTTGCTGCAGCAAGGACAATTGATGACGCTTGTTTGTGCGTTGACGAGCATTCGCAAGTTTAGTCCATTTTTCGTAACTTGGCACCTTATTTTTTCGGAACGATTCTAATCACTCAAATAAAATGAAATTATCAAAGTTCAAATTCGAATTACCTGAAGAGTTAATTGCTCAGCGACCTACTCCAAATCGAGATGAATCTCGTATGATGGTTGTGAACAGGAAAGAAGGCACAATTGAGCACAGAGAGTTCAAAGATATCATGGATTATTTGAACGAAGGGGATGTGATGGTAATGAATGATACCAAGGTTTTTCCCGCTAGAATGTATGGGAATAAAGAAAAAACAGGAGCAAAAATTGAAGTGTTTTTACTAAGAGAGCTGAACGGAGAAAATTTGCTTTGGGATGTTTTAGTTGATCCGGCAAGAAAAATAAGAATTGGTAATAAATTATATTTCGGGGATGATGATTTAGTTGCAGAGGTAATTGACAATACAACATCAAGGGGAAGAACATTAAGATTCTTGTTTGATGGAACCCATGACGAATTTAAAGCAATTATAGAAAGGCTGGGAGAAACTCCAATTCCGAAATACATCGACCGTCCGGTTGAACCTGAAGACGAAGATCGCTATCAGACAGTTTATGCGAAGAATGAGGGGGCAGTTGCCGCACCAACAGCTGGGCTTCACTTCAGTAAACATTTGATGAAGAAGTGTGAAATCTTAGGAGTTGAATTTGCTCCAGTGACGTTACACGTTGGTTTGGGAACATTTAGAAGCGTTGAAGTAGAAGATTTAACGAAGCATAAAATGGATTCTGAAGAAATTGAGATTTTGGAGTCGACGTGCGATTTGGTTAACGATGCAAAAAAGAACAAAAAGAAGATTTTAGCAGTTGGAACAACAAGTATGCGTTGTTTAGAGACCTCTGTTTCTACAAACGGCGAGTTGAAGCCATACAAAGGGTGGACGAACAAGTTTATCTTTCCAAAATATGAATTTAGCATTGCCGATATGATGGTTACGAACTTCCATAGTCCAGAATCTACATTACTAATGATGACTGCTGCGTTTGGAGGATATGATTTGATTATGAAAGCATATGAAACTGCAATTAAAGAGAAATATAGATTCTCAAGTTATGGCGATGCCATGTTAATCATCTAAATTTGAACCAATACGTAATTATACTTGCCGGGGGAAAAGGTTTACGAATGGGAGCAACCGTTCCAAAGCAATTCCTTGAAATAAAAGGCAAGGCGATTATTTTACATACTTTAGAAAAATTCAAAGAAGCTTTGCCATTGGCAGAGCTTCTTTTGGTTTTGCCAAAATCTGAAATGCCGCTTTGGCAAGAGATTTCTGGCGGAACAACGGTTGAAAATATAAAAACAACAAGTGGCGGAGATACACGGTTTGAGTCCGTGAAAGCTGGTCTACGTTTAATCGGATCTGAGGGAGTGGTTGGCGTTCACGATGCAGTACGACCATTTGTGTCTATAGAAACGATTCAGGCTGCTTTTAACACGGCAGAAAGCACTGGTACTGCTGTTCCTGTAGTCGATTTAAAGGATAGTATTAGAAAAGTTAATTCAGATCAGTCTGTGGCGGTAAACCGATCAAATTTCAAGATAGTGCAAACACCTCAATGTTTCGATGTTGATATACTTAAAAAAGCATACCGGCAAGAATTTAATACAAGTTTTACAGACGATGCCTCTGTGGTGGAAGCAGATGGGATAAAGGTCAGTTTAGTGATGGGCAATTATTCTAACATAAAAATTACAACAGTCGAAGACCTAAAAGTTGCTGAAGCTTTAATCTAAGACGATGGGCTGCTAGGCTTTTTCTTAAAATAATTTTTTTATCGTTTGCTCTTACAGGCTGTTTACCGTTTTCTTAAGATTACTCTGGGCCAATCGATTTTTCGCTCGTAAATGGTTCCCTAGAAATCATCAATTAAGGTTATATTTGTTAGAGTAAAATATTCGTATTCATGGCAGATAGAATTGAAGTATTGAAAACCTACAAAATATACATCAACGGAAAATTTCCTAGGACTGAATCGGGCCGTTATTATGTTCCATTAAATCCTGAAGGAGAAAAATTAGGAAACATATGTTGGTCCTCAAGAAAGGATGTTAGAAATGCAGTAGTGTCTGCTAGAAAAGCTCAAGAGCCATGGGCTGGCAGATCTGCTTACAACAATAGTCAAATCTTATATCGGATTGCTGAAAATTTGGAAAGCAGAAAAACTGAATTTATCGAGTTGGTCGCTAAGGAAGAGTCTGTAGCAAAGGATAAAGCAAAAAAGATTGTTGAGTCTTCAATTGATCGATTCATTTATTTTGCAGGTTGGAGTGATAAGTTTCAGCAACTGTTTAGTAGTGTAAACCCGGTGGCGAGCAGTCATTTTAATTTTTCCATGTCAGAAGCAACTGGTGTGGTTACTGCTATTTGTGGCAAGGGAATCAACTTCAAAGGCTTAATTTCTGCTATTGCCGCAACCATTTGCGGAGGGAATACCATCGTTATTTTGTCTAATGAAAATGCTCCTCTATCAGCAATTAGTTTTGCTGAGGTTTTGCAGCATTCAGATGTTCCAGCAGGAGTGGTTAATATTTTAACTGGTAAAAAAGAAGAGTTGGAGAGTCACATGGCTTCGCACATGGATGTGAATGCATTATTGCTATTGGGTTACTCAACAAAAGAAGCGATTCAGCTAGAAGAGTTAGCGACTGAAAATTTAAAAAGAGTCCGCTCTTGGTCTGCTGAAAAGGTAAACTCCGATGAAGTGGAAAATCCGTACTCCATTCAAGATTTTTTAGAAACAAAGACTACTTGGCACCCGGTGGAGCAAATTGGCGGAGCAACGGCAGGATATTAAATGTTAACGACTACGGTAATATTGCTCTTAGCAACAATTGTATTTTTGTTGTCAGCCCTTTATTTGGAGTGGTTTAAACCGACTGTTTCTTTTTTCATAGCAATTTTAGTTTTCATATTTGGAGGAATTTTAACTCCTTCGGAAGCATTAAATGGCTTTGCCAATGAGCAGCTGGCGGTTATTGTGTTACTACTAATCATCAGTGATATTTTTAAAAAATCGTCGGTTGTGAATGTTCTATTTCATCGGCTTTTTGGCAGAAGTGAGAATGTAAGTTCCTTCAAGTTAGGAATGATGACGGTAGTTGCTTCTTTTTCTGCATTTTTTAATAACACCCCTCTAGTGGCCATGATGATGCCATACACTAATAATTGGGCAATAAAGAACAAAGTTGCACCCTCAAAACTACTCATCCCATTATCTTATGCAGCGATTTTGGGAGGTTGCGTTACGTTGGTGGGTACTAGTACCAACCTTATTGTAAACGGCTTAGCAATTGATGCTGGTTTTAAGTCGCTTTCGATTTTCGATTTTACAACTGTTGGCTTGCCGATGATGGTGATTGGTATTATTTACCTACTTCTGTTTGGAAATAAATTATTGCCCGACACCCGTTCTACTAAAGAAGACGGGAACAAAGGGAGCCGAGAGTTCTTTGTTGAAACGCAAATTAAAGCCAACTCAAAGCTGATTAATCAAACGGTTGAATCTTCAGGTTTTAGAGCGCTTAAAGGTCTTTATTTAGTAGAGGTGGTGAGAAACGACTTAAGTTTTAGCCCTGTTGCTCCGGACTTTATTTTACGACAAGATGATGCTTTGTTTTTCGCCGGAGAAACGAAGGCTTTAGAAGAAATAAAGGAGGGCAGTTTAGGGTTAACACTCCCAAAAATTGTAGATCGTTTGTTAGGAGAGAAGTCGAGTACCAATGAAGTGGTGGTTTCATTTAATTCATTTTTGATTGGTCAGAAGGTGAAGGAAACTGATTTTAGAGCCCGATTTGATGCTGCAATTGTTGCAATCCATAGAAATGGGGAACGCTTGTCGGGTAAAATTGGAGACATGGAGTTAAAGGCAGGCGATGTACTGTTAGTTTTTAGTGGGAGTAATTTTATTTCAAGGGCTAAGAATAACAGATCTTTTTATATTTTGAGTCACACTGAAGAGCCGGAGAATATTAATGTTAAAAAAGTATCATTGGTTTTTTCAGCCTTGGTTTTTTCAGTTATACTTTCTGCTAGCACTTCAGTATCATTGTTGCTATGCTTGGCGTGTGTATTGCTTTTGGGAATTTTACTTAAAATAATGCCACTGAATGAGATTCGGAAAGGGCTTGATTTTGATTTAATTATTTTGATTGCGTTTGGATTAGCTTTTGGGAAAGCAATGATGAACTCAGGGGCGTCTATTTATTTGGCGGATGGCTTCTTGTTGTTGCAGAACTACTTGAGTCCAACTTTATTTTTGATGCTTATATTTTTGATTACAAACGTACTTGCGGCATACATCACGAATAAAGCTGCAGTTGCTATCCTTTTCCCTATTTCGGTTTCTATCGCCATACAACTGGGATTAAATCCAATTCCATTTATTTTAATCGTTTCTTTTGGGGCGGCAGCTAACTTTATTACACCAATTGGATATCAAACCAACCTGATGGTTTATGGCTCTGGAGGGTATAATTTTAAAGATTTTATGAAAATCGGTTGGCCGCTGACGTTAATTTATATGGTGGTTAGTTCTGTTATTTTGGGCACAGTTTACTTGTAAAATCTTCTACCATTCTGCACATCTTCCAAAGTTTGATACGCACAGATAAATAAAAATCCCATAAAAAAAGGGTTTCAACCACTGTTGAAGCCCTTCCACTTTCTTAAAAAATTCAAATTATAACTTTTGTGCCACCTCTACTTCTTCGTAAGCTTCAATGATGTCACCTTCTTTAATGTCGTTAAACTTATCAATGTTCAATCCACATTCGTAACCTCTCGCTACTTCTTTCACATCGTCTTTAAATCGTTTTAACGATCCCAACATTCCTGTGAAAACTACAATCCCATCTCGAATAACTCGGATTTTATTGTTTCTGTGCACTTTACCGTCAGTAACCATACAACCTGCAATAGTTCCTACTTTAGATATTTTGAATGTTTCTCTAATCTCGATAGTTGCAGTAACTTTTTCTTCGATTTTAGCCTTCAACATTCCTTCCATAGCCGATTTCAATTCTTCAATTGCATCGTAGATAATAGAATATAATCGAATGTCGATTTCTTCTGCTTCAGCAACTTTTCTCGCACTCACTGAAGGCCTAACTTGGAAACCAATAACAATGGCGTCTGACGCAGCAGCTAACATAATGTCAGATTCTGAAATTGCTCCTACAGACTTGTGAATAATGTTCACTTGAATTTGCTCGGTAGAAAGTTTCAACAATGAATCGGATAGTGCTTCAATAGAACCATCAACATCACCTTTTACAATTACGTTCAATTCTTGGAAATCACCAATGGCAATTCTTCTTCCAATTTCATCTAATGTAATGTGTTTTTTCACTCTTGTACCTTGCTCTCTTTGCAATTGAAGACGTTTTGTCGCAATAACTCTTGCTTCCCTTTCGTCGCTCATTATGTTGAACGTGTCACCTGCACTAGGTGCACCACTTAAACCAAGCACGGATACAGGAATAGATGGTCCTGCAACCTTCACTTCCTGACCTCTTTCGTTAAACATCGCTTTCACCCTACCAGAATGCGGACCTGCTAAAATGACGTCACCTACTTTCATGGTTCCACTCTGAACCAATAATGTAGACACGTAACCTCTACCCTTATCCAATTCAGATTCAATTACAGCACCTTTCGCATTTTTGTTATGATTTGCTTGCAACTCTAAAATTTCTGCTTCAAGTAATACTTTTTCGAGAAGTTCTTCAACGCCTTGACCTGTTTTGGCTGAAACTTCTTGGGATTGGAATTTACCACCCCATTCTTCAACTAAAATATCCATTTGAGAAAGTTCGCTTCTCAAATTATCTGTATTTGCTGCATCACGATCTACCTTGTTAAAAGCAAAAATGATTGGTACTCCAGCCGCCTGAGCATGGTTGATTGCTTCTTTTGTTTGTGGCATTACATTATCATCAGCTGCAATAACAACAATCACAACATCGGTTACTTGTGCACCCCTTGCTCTCATTGCCGTAAATGCCTCGTGACCAGGTGTATCTAAAAAGGTAATTCTTTTACCGTTTTTAAGACCTACATTATATGCTCCAATGTGTTGTGTTATACCTCCAGCTTCTCCAGCAATTACGTTTGCTTCTCGAATGTAATCCAATAACGATGTCTTACCGTGATCAACGTGTCCCATGACGGTAACGATGGGATAACGTTCAACTAAATCTTCCGGGTTATCCTCAATCTCTTCTACATCTTCTTGAGAGTCAGCTTTAATGAACTCTAGTTCGAAGCCAAACTCTTCCGCAACAATTGTTAAGGTTTCGGCATCTAATCGCTGATTAATTGAAACGAAGAGCCCTAAGGACATACATGCAGAAATTACTTCATTCACGTTAACATCCATCATGGATGCTAATTCGTTGGCAGTAACAAATTCTGTTACTTTAAGAATGCTTTTTTGTAATTCTGCTTCTTCAGCTTCCTGTTGCGCAACATCTGCAGCTGCATCTCTTTTTTGTCTTCTGTATTTCGAGCCTTTCGATTTTCCACCACCACCGGTTAATCTAGCTAGGGTTTCTTTAATCTGCTCTTGAATTTGCTTATCAGTTAACTCAACGTCTGGAGCCTTCTTCTGACCCGGGCCACCTCTTCGGTTGCTTCCGCCTGTTCCGCCGCCGCCTCCTTTGACGGGTCTTACGACACCGCCACCACCAGCAGGAGCAATACGCTTTCTTTTGCGTTTTGGTTTTTGAGTTTCTTTGTTTTGAGAAGAGGAAGCTACAGGTTTTTTCTCTTTAGGAAGTTCGATTTTTCCGAGAACCTTTATACCTTCTAATTTTCCTACATCTGTTTTTATTTCTTGAGGTTTTGCCGCCTCTTTATCAGCAAGGCGTTTTTTTTCTGCTTCCTCTGCAGAAAGTTTTGCTGCAGCATCTTCTTCTTCTTTCTTTTTAGCCTCTGCTGCTTTACTTGCCTCTTTATCAGCTTCTTTTTTCTCCTTTTCTTGTACTGCCTTTGCTGCTTTCTCTGCTTTGGCTTCGGCTTCTTGCTCTTTTTTCGAATTCTTATCTGGACGAGTTTTTAGGTTCATCGACGACAAATCAATTTTACCTAAAACTTTAACTTTTCCATCATCCGCATTGTCGGCAGGAAGAATCTCAACCTCGTTTGGTTCTTTCTCTTCTTCCACCGGTTCTGCTGTCGGTGCTTCAGCAACCTCATCAGCCGGAATGTTCTTAATCAGAATACTTTCATCATCACTTTCTGCTGCAGGAGTTCCTTCTACATCAGCTTTACTGCTTTCTATAGAAACACTTTCTCTGTCATTGGTTGGCATGCTGACATTTTTAGACTCTTCCTTCGCTCCTTTATCGGAAGCAAATTCTTGGCTAACTATGTCATATACCTCAGCATCCAACTTCGTGTTTGGTTTCGCATCAATTGTTACTCCTTTTGTCTCAAGGAATTCAACAATAGTGCTAATACCAACGTTGAGCTCTCTGGCAACCTTACTCAGTCTTTGTACGGCCATATAATTTTTACTCTAGTTTACTTGTTATCGTTGAGTTTATTCAAACTCAGACTTAAATATATTACGAACTTCCTTAATCGTCTCTTCTTCTAAGTCAGTTCTTTTCAATAATTCTTCTTCCGACAATTCTAAAACATTTTTAGCAGTGTCGCAACCAATTGCTTTTAATTCATCAATGATCCAAGCTTCAATTTCGTCAGCAAATTCGTCTAATAAAACATCATCGTCCGGCTCATTTTCAACATTATCGCGGTAAACATCAATTTCGTAACCGGTTAACTTTCCGGCTAACTTGATGTTATGTCCACCTCTACCAATGGCCAAGGAAACTTGGTCTGGAGAAAGGTAAACTTCAGCTTTTCCATTTTCGTCATCTAGTTTAATAGAAGTAACTTTTGCAGGACTAAGCGCTCTTGTAATGTATAGTTGGTTGTTTGAAGTAAAATTAATTACATCAATGTTTTCATTTTTCAATTCACGAACAATTCCATGGATTCTAGAACCCTTCATACCAACACAAGCTCCAACTGGATCAATTCGATCGTCGTAAGACTCAACGGCTACTTTAGCTCTTTCTCCTGGCTCACGTACAATATTCTTAATGGTAATTAGACCGTCGAAAATCTCAGGAACTTCCATTTCGAATAACCTTTCCAAAAACACAGGTGATGTTCTAGAAAGCGTAATCAACGGTTTGTTGTTGCGAATTTCAACTTGCTTCACAACTGCTCTTATGTTGTCACCTTTTTTAAAGTAATCGTTTGGAATTTGTTCCGTTTTTGGCAAAATCAACTCGTTGCTTTCATCATCCAAAATCAACAATTCTCTTTTCCAAACTTGGTATACTTCTCCAGTAATGATGTCGCCAACTCTATCTTCGTATTTTTTGAAAATATTGTCTTTTTCTAGCTCTAATACTTTAGATATTAAGTTTTGACGTAGCGCTAAAACTGCTCTTCTTCCAAAGTCATTTAACTTCACTTCTTCAGATGCCTCTTCTCCAACTTCAAAGTCAGGTTCAATTTTAATTGCCTCAGAAAGGGCAATCTGACTATTTTCATCTTCTACCTCACCGTCTTCAACAATTTCTCTGTTTCTCCAAACTTCTAAATCTCCTTTGTCAATATTTAGGATGATGTCAAAATTTTCGTCTGAACCATATTTTTTGATGATCATATTTCTGAAAACACTTTCCAGAATGTTCATCATGGTTGGTCGGTCAATGTCTTTGAATTCTTTAAATTCAGAAAACGATTCGCTTAAATTTATCTTATCCATAGTTCTTATTTGAAAGATATTACCACTTTAGTTTCTTTTACTTGCTCCATGGGAACGGTTTTATTTTCGGTTACTATTTGCTTTTTCTTTTTGCCTTCAATTTTCTCTTTTCGAGTAACCTCAAGCACAACTGCTTTGTCATCTGCAGAGATTAATAGTCCTTTTAATTTATCACCCTGAGTAGTTTTCATTTCTACCTCTCTGCCAACATATCGTTGATACTGGCGTAAAATCTTAAACGGTTGGTCCATCCCTGCAGAGCTTACTGTAAGCTCAAAATCAACTTCATCTCTATCGTAATTGCCTTCTATGTGTCGGCTAATTTCAACGCAGTCGTTGATTTTAACTCCCTTATCTCCATCAATTTCAACCCGAATCTGGTTAGAAGAGCTCACTGAAATATCTACAATGTAATACTCAGTTCCTTCAATCTTTTCTTCTACTAACTTTACAATCTCAGCCTTTGTAATCATCTCCAACAATTGTTTTATAAAAAGAGGGGACGTTTGTCCCCTCTTTATCAATTCCCTCTAAATTCGATGCAAAAGTAGTAAAATTAATACGATTAATCTATGTATGCCGATTAAATCTTTAAGCTAAAACCTATAGTTATGCCAATGGTCTCAACATTCTGACTTGATTCGAAAAATTATGTAGGTCCAGAACGAACTCCATTCACGGAAGTATTTACAGCGATACCTTCAAATTCGTGAGCAGTTCTAAGGTAATCAAGCCCAATATTGAAGTAAGTTGTTTGGTTTATTTCTGCCAGTATTGAAGCCCCAACTATAAAATTTAGAGAGTTAGAAGTAGCACTACTTTGACTGCCTATTACTGTGGTAGTGCCGTCACTTATAGTAACAGTTATACTGGGTGCAGACATGCTCTGAAGCCCAAGACCAAACTTGGTAAGAAAGTAGGTTTTTGCATCAATAGCAGTTCTAGTACCTATTGCTGCATTTAATATTTTTGAATTCCAATTTTTACTTGTTGCCGAAACCCTCACAGATGCAGGAAATGTGTTATTATAGGGCAGTAGCAGTTCATCTTGGTCTATAGCGTTAGAAGAATAACCCCCTTCAATCAATAAGTAAAAGCTTTCAGTAAGCAAATATTGCAAGTTAGCATTCAGTTGAATTCCCGTTTTTGCAAGTCCAGCTTTTTCATTATTATGTCAACTTCACCAAATTCCCCAATAGGAACACAGGGCCCTAATTTAAAACCTAACAAAACCTTAGATTCTGATACGTTCCTGAATGTCTCGTTCGCAGGTTGAGCCATGTTTTCTCTACTTTGGACTAATACTAATGGACAAAAGGGGAGAAACAAAAGAATGCCTGTTAGGATTTTTTTCATGTTTCAATTAATTTTAATCTAATACGCTAATTATTTGACCTTTATGGTATTTTACAATTTGCTTTATTTTACCCGCTTGCTTTTCATAAAAAGTGAAGTTTCCATGTGGAATCCCGTTCACATAATTTTTTTCACTTTCTATTGTCCCAATATCATAGTAACTCGTCACTTTACCGTTGATTCTCCCCATATCATAGTTCGTTTCCATCATTTTCTGACCATTATCATGGTAGTAAATCCAAGGCCCATCTTGTTTTGCTTCATTGTAGTTACCCTCATCTCTCAAATTCCCATTTCCATACCAACTCTTTCTCATGCCATGGAGGAGTCCATTTTGATAGGATTCTTCGAGTTCCTTTGTTCCGTTATCATTCCAGTAGGTCCAAGTGCCGTCTTTCTTGTTAGCTAAATAAGCACCTACGTAACGTTGATTGCCATTGGGAAACCACCCCTTCCAAGATCCAGACATTTCACCGTTAATGTAAAACCCTTCATCTTGAGCATTCTTATCAGAAAAGTAAGTGTTCCACTGTCCCTCTTCTAAGCCATTGTTGTACTTTCCGGTTATAATAAGCGTTCCATTTTCATGGAAGATATTCCACAACCCATCTTTTTTGTCGTTTAAAAATCTGCCAACTTTCCACTTTTCACCTGTTTCGTAAAAATATAACCACTCTCCGTTGCGTTTTCCATTTTCAAAATTTCCGGAAGATAATATTTGGTCTTTATTGGCATAATAGTATTCCCACTCGCCATCCTGAATATCCTCCTTGAATTCACCTGTCATGTCAGTTAATCCATTTTCATGAAACCATTTCCAGTAGCCAGTTTTGTTACCATTCATAAACTCGCCCTTTTCAGCAATTAAACCTTCGCTGAACAAAGCTGTGTAATTTCCTGTGAGTTTGCCGTTCGAGTAGGTCTTTGTAGCTTTTTTAATTCCATTTTCATAATAATCTTCCCAAACTCCGTGTTTTTGCCCCAGCTTGTAATTTCTAACCTGGCTTAACTTTCCATTTTCTTGGTAGTATTTCCAAGTCTTGTCTTCCTGCCCTTTGACATAATTAACTTCTGATTTCAAATTCCCATTTTCGTAAAATTCCTTCCATGTTCCATGTTTTCTTCCTTCGGTATAGGCTCCTGTAGCTTTTACTTTTTTATTGCTGAAATACTCGGTCCAAGTCCCTTCGCCTTCTTTCACTAAAACTTTTCCTGCTGAATCAAAGAAATTAAGGGTTCTTTCTCCCTCATTGTAATTAACAGTTTTCTTGAGTTGTTCATTGGGATACCAGTAGTTCCAATCATCAATTCTTACATCCGTTTCATAGTTTCCTTCCCACTGTTTGTATCCATTTTCGTAGTAGTTAGTCCATAAACTATCTTTATATCCATTCGTATAAAAACCTTTTAGAGAGAGCTTCCCACCTTTAAAATAGGTCTGAAAAGTACCGTTTCTTTTGGCATTTTTAAAGCTACCTTTTTCACTTAGTTTTCCATTCTCAAAGTACTGTTCATAATCTCCATCGATTGTTCCAAAATCGTAGTTTACTTTTTGAATTAAGACCCCATCTTGGTTGTAATACTTCCATTCACCATCTTCAATTCCGCCTTGAACTAGTCGGCCTTTTGCTTTGGTTTTACCATTTTCCCAATTGTAGGTGGCAAATTCTTGGGCATTCAGTGAAATTTGAAAAGAAAGGAGAGCTATTATGAATAGAATTAGTTTCATTTTTTCTTGAAATTTAGAACAAATTTATAGCTAATATACCGTGAAAATCGGGAGTTGAGAATTGAATTATAAACACTGATTTTTTATCGCAGTAACTGTAGCAAGAGAATTAAATTTATATTTACCGACCGTGAATAGTAAACCACTCATAATCGCTCACAGAGGTGCTTCTGGCTTAGTGCCTGAGAATACTTTAGTTGCTTTTGAAAAGGCAATTGAGATTGGTGTGGATCGAATTGAAATGGATTTACGCCAAACTTTAGATGGGGTAGTAATTGTTCTGCACGATAAAACCATTAAGCGCACCACAAATGGTTGGGGCAGTGCACGTAAGATGTCCCTTACAAAAATTCAACGGTATTCTGCTGGTTCATGGTTTCACTACAACTTTAGCAGTGAAAAGGTTCCCACATTTCGGCAAGTATTGGAGTTGGTAAAAGGTAGAACTACGTTGCTCTTGGAGATAAAGGATGGAAGTCCTTACCACCATGGAATTGAGAGAAATGTAATTGATTTGATTAACGAATACGATGCACAAGATTGGTGCATTGTTCAGTCGTTTAACGACAAAGTGTTAAAGAACTTTAGAGCCTTACCAGGACTTAATAGCTCCGTGCAAAAGCTGTTTGAAATAGTAATTCCTGTAGCACCCTTCATTGGAGGTAGCCAGTTTACTTACAAAGCATTGAGGCATTATGATTTCGCTCAAGAGGTGAATGTAAATTTTAAAAATGTTACACCGTTGGTAGTTAAAAATGTTCATAAAATGGGCAAGAAAATCAATGTGTGGACAGTGAACGATGAATACGATTTGCGACTTTTTGTAGAAATGGGCGTAGATGGAATTATTACGGATTACCCAGATCGATTAAAAAGAATTCTTTCAGAAGAGTGATTTTTCTCTAGGCAACGTTTTTCATGTTTTAGGTTTCTAAGTAGTGAAACTTAATACGCAATTCAATGAAAAAAATATACCAACTTATTTTTATTAGCATTTTTCTAAGTGCTTCTAATACTCTCATTTCGCAGATAACTACAACAAACGATACGTGCAATTCGGTTACTGCTATTCAGGATGTTTTAGCTC
>Ga0228664_1000195_pt1 | contig 39314 bp, 48 predicted proteins | sample 78DmetaG_FD_183029 | JGI IMG/M metagenome (GOLD analysis project Ga0228664, IMG submission 183029) | Seawater microbial communities from Monterey Bay, California, United States - 78D | ecosystem: Environmental > Aquatic > Marine > Coastal | place: USA: California | collected 2016-09-26 | reverse complement strand
TGAGAAAATGATGTGAGTAATTTTAGGATCATTAAATAAATATTTGCTGATAGAATAAAGTAATGTAATTACTATAATCGAACCAATACCGAAATATAAATAAATATTAGGATTAATATCCGCCATATATAGATATTATTAATAATTTATTTTAGTAAAATAGTTTATTAATGGAAGTATTAAAACCAAATTTGATAGAACCTAGTACAAAATATTATATAAAACACGCACTTAAAGAAAGTCGCAAATTAAAGGATTATTATATTAATATGACTGTTAATATTTTATTATTTATATTTTTTGGGTTATTTATTGGTGGGTTATTATTATATAAATATAAAGGAAAGTTAACACCAGAAGAATTAAAAAAAAAAGAGAATGAGAAAAAAATGTTTTTGATGAAAAAAATGCAACAATTTTCAGTAGAGAAAGAGAAATTAAATCAAAATTTAATAACAAATTTGCCATTAAATCATCCAGAAATAAATTTAATGTGATATAATAAAAAATGAATATTTTTTATAAAAAGTTAATATAATATGGAAGAAGAAGATTATAATGATGTATTTCAATTATATTATAAATTAAAGCATCAATATGATGAGAAGATAAATAGAGAAAAGAATAAACTAATAAAATCAACAACAATGACTACATTGGAAAAAAGGCAGAAGTTTAAGGCATTAAAAATAAAATGTATCAATTGTGGACAGATTGGAGGAACGTCTTTTAAACAAGATGGTGATATTTTAGAAGCGAAATGTTTAGCAAAAAATCCGTGTAATTTACATATAAAGTTAGAGAGAGCAAAATATGTAAAAATGAATGAAGAAGATTTAAAATTAAAAGAATTAATACTAAACGAGAAATCTAATGTGATAGCAAATAAATTAAATTATCTATTTGGTTATCAAACGGAAAAATCTACAATAGATAAATTTAATTTAATAAAGAGTAAAATAATAGGATTAGTAAAAGCATATGAGAATTTAAGCATTGAATATTTAAATGTTACAAATAATGAAGAAAAAAATAGTGATTTAAAGAAATATAAATCAGATATGATTGTATTAATTGATACAATCAAAGCATCTATAATGCAATATGAAGAAACTAATGAAGATATACATATAAAAGATGCTATTGAAATATATATAGAGAAAATGATGCCTTTGGAAAAAAAGATTATGGATACAAAATATAAAAAAAATACAATAGTTTCAGAGGAAGTATCAAAAGATATATTTATTTATCATTTAGTTCAACAAGAATATACATTAAATGAATTAATGTACAAAATAGACGGCACTAGAAATAAAATCATCATAAATAAAAAATAAGAATTAAATATATAAATGTTTAGTAAATACATAAATATTCCTGTATTTTTATTGAGTTTGGCATTAGGATTACTATTTGTTTATTTATTTCAACCGGAATTATCGGTAATATATGTATATCCAACACCAAATAATCAAGATAAGATACAGTATAAAGATAAGGTTGATAATTGTTATAAATTTAATTCAAAAGAAGTAGAGTGTCCTAAAGATATAAATAATATAAAAAATATACCTATACAATAAGAAAAAAAATAATTTAAATAAAAATATAATATATATGAGAACTAAATTTCAAGAATTAATACATAGCGAAACAGGGAAATATATTTTTTCAATAATTTTAGGGATCGGATTAGCAAGTATATTTAGAAAAGCATGCAATTCTAGAAATTGTTTAGTATTTAAATCGCCAGAAATAAAATCATTAAAGGATAACGTCTATAAGTATGATAATAAATGTTATAAATTTCATGAAGAAGCAATTAAATGTAGTAAAAATAAGAAAACAGTAGAGATTGCGTAGATAAATAATATATTTAATAATAATAATAAATATATTATGACTGATAATGGAACTACTGACATATCTCAATTGCCATCAAGTAATGGTACTGGAAAGCCAGTACAAAATGCATTAGATGAACAAAATACAGAAAATATTAAAATGGAAAATTATGGTGAAGAATTAAATTCGCAGAGAGAGGTGCCCCCAGCGGTTCAACAGATAGATTATACTACTCAATTAAGTAATTCTATAAAAGATATTGGAAATGGACAACCAATCGGTTTACCAAGTAGAGATATACCTCAAAATACGAATCAAATACAACAAGATAATAGAGTGAGAGTAAATTATATTCCTGAAGCAGAAGCCAAATATATCGAAAACATGGAAACTCGCGAAACTATAATATCGTCCCATCAAGAAAAAGAAGCATCTTCAAATAAAACCGATGAATTATATGAACAAATTCAAATGCCTATATTAATTGGAATAATTTATTTTATATTTCAATTACCAATTATTAGAAAAAATATGTTAACATTTATACCATCTCTATTTAATAAAGATGGTAATCCAAACTTATCAGGATATATATTCAATAGTGTAGTATTTGGTTTATTATATTATGTTATGCAAATAGGTATAAAATATATAGCTGAATTTTAAATATACACATCATAAATTATATCTAATATAATGGAAATTCTTTAAGTTAAAAAACTAATAATATATATATTGCATAATTTTTTTAATTTGTGAATTCACTTTTCAAAATCGGACATTTTTTATGTCCAAAAATGAAAAGTTGGCTATAGAATTTTGCAAAAAATGCGAACTTTTCATTTTAGGGGATAATGATGTAAATAAAAAATTAGAAAAAAACAATTTGTTATTGTAAAAAAAATATATAAAATTTTGTAAAATATAATTTGATGTAAAATATTAGTCGTTTTGACTAATATCGACTAAAAACGACTAATATTTTACATCAAATAATTTTAATATATTGCAAATAAAATTTTATTATAACGATAATGATTTGTATTATATTAAAATTAATATGATATTATTAAGATGATAATAATATAATATGTAAAATGCTATATATTTTACATCATTTAATAAAAAAACTTCAAAAAATAATTTAGAAGTTTTTTATTAGTATAATATACTAATAATGACTAATAATTTTACATCAAAAAATCAATATAAATATTTTTGTGAAATATGTGACTTTAAATGTATTAAGAAAGGTGACTATAATAGACACTTGGGCACAGCAAAACATAAAAAAAGCGCAAATACTACAAATTTTACATCGTTTACATCAACAATTCCGTTGGTTGAAAATGAATATAATTGTGATTGTGGAAAAAAGTATAAGCATTTAACAAGTCTTTATAAACATAGAAAGACTTGTAATTATGATAGCGAATCAAATAAAAATGAAGACGATAAGATAGATTATAAAATTATGTTCATAGAAATGTTAGGTGAGAATAAAAAATTGCAAAACTTATTGGTCGAACAGCAAAAGCAAAGCCTGCATCAAATGCAAGCACAACAAAAACAAATTAATAAGTTACTACCAATAATAGGAAATAATACAACAAATAATACAACAAATAATACAACAAATAATACAAATTTTAATATTAATATGTTTTTGAATGAAAAATGTAAGGATGCAATATCTATAGAAAGTTTTATAGATAATATAGAGATTTCATTAAATAACTTATTATTTACAAAAGATAATGGGTTAATCGACGGGATAACAAATATATTTGTTGAGAATATGAATAAACTTTCTTTATATGAAAGACCAATACATTGTACTGATAAGAAGAGGGAAACAATATATATAAAAAATCGCATAGAAGGGACTCAAGATTCTCAATGGTCAAAAGATGAAGAGAATCGAGAAGTTGAAAAAGCAATAAATAAAGTATCAAGGAAACAAATGCAAAATTTGAAACAATGGACCGAAGAGCATCCCGATTTTATGGAAAATAATCATTTACAAAAAGAATATACAAAGCTTATTTCATCGTGTTCTGGCGATGTAAATAATGATAAAATAACAAAAAAGTTATGTGATAAAGTATATTTAACAAATAAAGATAAAAAAATAGAATTATAGTTTAATGATTTCAACATTTTTGATAGAAGCCAATCTTGAGCAAAGAGGATCATTATTATAATCATTTATATATTTAATTTTTGTAATACCACACGTGAGTAATGATTTCATACAATTAACACATGGAAAATGTGTAACATAAGCAGTTGCATTATTAGATGAGACACCGCGTTTTGCACAATCACAAATAGCATTTTGTTCGGCATGAACAGTAGCAATTTCGTGACCATCAGAAATATGTTGTTCGTGTGGAGCTCCTGGTAGATATCCATTATATCCTTGAGCAATAATATGATTATCAATAGTGATAATACAACCTACATGGAGTTTTTTACATGTAGATCTTGTTGCGGTGAGTTGTGTAAGCTGTTTAAAATATTCGTCCCACGAAGGTCTATTATCTTCCATTTATTTTATATTACGACATTCGTTCTATATATTTTCATTAAATATATATTTTATATAATGAAAAAAACAAATAAAAGGTTATCGATGAATCCATTAAAAACATATATATCGGCTTTAATTGATAATATAAATAAAAAACATATTCCAAAAGAAATGGATGTTGTTTTGGATGGTGGAATATTTAATGGTGGGTACGAATATGGAATATTACTATTATTAAAAGAATTAGAACGTCATAAACATACAAAGATAGATAAGATTTCGGGTTGCAGTATAGGAAGTATACTGGGATTTTTATATTTAATTGATAAATTAGATGAAAAATACGATATATTAAACAAAACATTAGAATATATAAGAGAAAATCTTTCTTGCAAAAATTTATATAGTATAGTTGAAGAAATAACTGAATTAGATTTTGATTTAGATAAATTAAATAACAAATTATTTATTACATATTATGATTTGGTATCAAATAAACAAATTGTAGTTTCAAAATACAATTCAAAAGACGAAATAAGAGAAACATTAATTAAATCGTGCCACTTTCCGTATATGATAAATGGGAAGATCGATTATAAAGAGAGATATTGTGATGGTATAGTTCCATTTATATTTAAGAAAACTGAAAGAAAAACATTATTTATAAATCTATTAACATTGAACAAGATGAGAAATATAATTTATATACAAAATGAGAATAATATGATAACTAGAGTATTGAATGGTATAATTGATGGAAATAATTTTTTTTCAGGAAATAAGTCAGATATGTGTAGTTATATAAATGATTGGTCTTTGGCCGATTTTGGTTTTATACGATTGAGAGAGTTAATATTAATTTCAATAATAATATTATTGAAATCATCTGAAAATGTAAATGAATATATACCAGAAGTATTAAAAAATAATAACTATATTATAAACATTAAAAGTATAGTTATATCGTTGTTCAATGATATTTTTAGTTACGTAATATTATAAAATTAATTAAAATAATAAAAATCGTTTATTTTTTTTTTGAGATTTTCGATGTTTTAACCCTGTCTTTTTTTTTGTATTTATCTTATTACGTTTGCGTCTATTTTTTTCCTTTTCTTTATCATATTCAATATCTTTTGGAACATAGCGTAGGAAATATTTTTCGAATTCATATGTACCTCTTTTATTTTTTAACTCTTTATATCTTTCAGTTTTTTTAGCTCTGATAGTTTCCATCGTTTGTTGAACCCCAAAACAATTAATACTAAATCTTCGAAGTAAACCTTTTTGTTCAAGGCGATTACGTGCTTGAACATTGAATAAAAATTCGCTCATACAAATAATACGTTCTTTATCGTAATAGTCTCTATTAGCATATAAAAATGCTAGATAGAAACTTAACATTGTATCGATAGTAGCTATTCTTATATATTGCCCGGATATTTTGATACTATTGTAACTATGACATGCTAATGGTTTATATATGAAAGCGACAGTGTCATCATTAACAATGATTTCATAATGTGGCGCAATAATTTCACCGACACCACATTTTTTGATTATTGATACATTATTAATACCATTATTTTTTAGTCTTTCTCTAGTAATTTGTGCGGATGAAGCAGGATCTTCTGATAAAATATCAAAATCAGGATTTTTGCTTAAATATTTTCTAGATTTTTTGGACATATATTTAGAATATAAAGATATAGCATATGCTCCAAAAAAAACAAGGCCTTGATCAACGAAACTATTCTTAATAATATTGTATATTTTATCTCGGTCTTTATAATTTTCACCTTGAAAGTCACGCATAAATTTTTGGGGATTACAATTATTACCTTTTAATGGGTAATGTTTATTAAGTAAAATAAGACGTTTTAATATTTTTTCCCAACGAGAAACATCACCTGCTGGTCTGGATAGTTCAAGATACATACTCATTCTTAAAAAATTTGCTGGTGCATATAAGATACCATTAATATGAATTGCATCTGTATTAATAGATTTAAATATTTTATCGTCTAATTGAGTTATATCAGCAACTGGTATAAAATTTACGAATACTTTATAGGTTCCTTCATGGATTCCCGATTTAGCTTCAACTTCTTCATATCCTTTTTTGTAATAAATATCAGCTAATTCTTTAGAATGTTCTAATGCTTTATTACTAAAAAAATCATAATCAGGGATTTCAACATTGCGATTATAGAATTGATCTTGGAGTGGTAATATATTATTAATGGCTGTTCCGCCATAGCAAATAAGTTTCTTTTCTTTTAAAAAAGTTTCAAGAATATTTATAATTTCAATTACTTCTGGTGAAGATGCTATACGTTTTCCAGCAACCTCTTCAGCTTTATCAACTGCGGCTCTTAATATTTCAAGCTCTTTTTGATTAAATGATTCTTTGTTATATTTTTTCATTTAATATAAAATGAGAAAATAAAGAATATATATCTAAAATATGTTTATATATTTTAGTTGTTTTAGATGTGAAAGTTATAAAAATCAGATTTAATAGGACGCGGTTTATAAGAATTTTCTTTTGGAGCGGGGGGAGGTTTTGGTATGGTAACAGGAATAAATCGTAAATCTTCTGGTTTTAAAACAAATGCATGACCATTTTCACTAAAGAATAGATCATAATATTCCATATTTGAATCATAATTTTGAAAATTCATTGCACAAAATTGACAACCATATTTTTGAACAACTGCGAAAGATTGATTAGTATCACTTGGTGACAGATCCGGAATAGATATAGTCATATTTTTCTTGTTGAATTCTGCAAAATTTAAATCATGGGTATATAATACATCTTTATATCTTAATTGTCTCATAAATGCTCCACCACTAGTAATATTAACGTATTCGTCTAATGGTGTTTGCTGAAATAAAGGATTCTCTTTATTAACGGAAATAATAATTTTACCAAAAAAGGTTTCAATAGGTAGAGCTGATAAATTATTACCATTATATTCATTAATATATTCGCGTCCAAGAATATATTCTCCTAAAACAGAATGTATAGTGTTAGCCATTTCAGTATATATTTTTTGATTGTTACTACTAATTCTAAAATGAAGAATGAGTGGATCATTAAAATTTGGACATCCACTAGCTGTAAAAGCCATATTTTTTATAGTATTCATAGCATTAGTAAATAATATAGAGTTATAAGTTTCTTTAATTGAAAAGTCATCAAGTGATGATGCAGCAATAACTGGAACGTCATTTAAAGAATATATTTGAAAATCTAGACATCTAGCACCTTGCTTAATACAATTTTCTAAAGCACATAGATCGACAAAATCATCTTTAAAATTTCCGGAGCAGCATGAATTATAAGCGGTTTTGATATAATAATCCCTTAAATTATATTTTTTATCTGAAGTATTACTTAAGGATGCAATAGGTGGGAAATTTTTATATATGGAATTAATATTTTTACAGTTTTGATTAGACAATGTCATTTTATTTCTAATATAAACAAATGAACCAATAATGAGTAGTGCAAATATTGATACAATAACAATGGTAATTTGACTATTTGTATCAACCGGTTTAATTTTATTAATTACATTAATGGCCTTTGTTTTAAAATCGTTAATTTTTGAAGTAGGCATATAATATTATATGATAAAAATAGTTAAATATATATTTAATAATAATAATAATATATAAATATGGGAGGTGGATTATTAAATTTAGTTGCTTATGGAAATTTAAATGTAATTGTTAATGGAAATCCTTCAAAAACTTTTTTTAAGACTACATATGCAAAATATACAAATTTTGGCTTACAAAAATTCAGGATAGATTATGCTGGATTAAGAACGTTACGATTAAGTGAGGATTCATTATTTACATTTAAGATACCAAGATATGCTGATTTATTGATGGATACTTATTTGAGCATTCAATTACCAAATATATGGAGTCCATATAAAAAGAATGATATGGATAAGTATATACCATATGAATTTAAATGGATTGATAATATAGGTGCTCAATTAATAAGAAAAATAAAAGTATCGGTTGGAGGACAACTAATACAAGAGATAAGTGGTCAATATTTATTAAATATGGTAAATAGAGATTTTACGGAAGACAAGAAGAAAATGTTTAATGAAATGATCGGAAATGGAAATAGTGAATATGGATCAGAATTAACAAACCCGGCATACTATGGTGGGAACCCCGCGTATAATCGCGGTCGTTGTGGAAGATATCCGAATGCTGTATATACTTCAGAAAAAGATGGCGGTCCGGAACCATCAATTAGAGCACAAACATTATATATACCGATAAATATTTGGTCTACTTTATCAAGTAAAATGGCGTTTCCATTAGTTAGTTTGCAGTATAATATATTACAAATAGAAGTTGAATGTAGACCAATACAAGAACTATTTGTAATAAGAGATGTATTAAATCCTGTAAAAGATCAGAATAATCCTAATATATTATTAGGACAATATATCAAAGCCGATCAAAATATTAGCGAATATCAATTTTATAGATTTATACAACCACCACCAGAAGATAATGTATATGTAGATAAAAGAACTGATTGGTTTGCAGATATACATTTAATAAGTACATATGGTTTTTTAAGTGATGATGAAGTAAAAGTATTTGCATCAAAACCACAGTCATATTTGATACGTGAGGTTCATGAAACATTATTTAATAATATAGTTGGCAATCAAAGAAGTAAGTTATATAGTCTTGGATTAGTAGCATCATGGATGTGGTTCTATCAAAGAAATGATGTTAATTTGCGTAATGAATGGTCAAATTATACAAACTGGGCATATAATTATTTATCAAAAGATAATTTGGATGAAATAGATACTAGTGGATTATTTTCATATAATGAAATTCAAATGGAGAATCAGAGAGATATTATGTTGCAATGGGGATTATTATTAGATGGTAAATATAGAGAAAATCCATTACCTGCCGGAGTATATAATAAAATAGAAAAATATATAACAACTAAAGGGTTTTCATTACCCGGATTATATTGTTATAATTTTTGTTTAGATACAGACCCATTTAATTTTCAACCAAGTGGAGCAATTAATTTAAGTAAATTTTCAACAATTGAATTTGAATATTCAACATATACACCACCAGTTGATAAAAACGCCCAAACATTTAGTATTTGTGATCCTACAACTGGTGAAGTTATAGGTGTCAATAAACCAACTTGGAGATTATATGATTATAGTTATGATTTATATGTAATGGAAGAAAGATATAATATTTTATTATTTGAATCTGGGAATGCTGGATTAATGTTTCAGAGATAATTATAGCGTTTATATCATAAATATAATATTTTTTATTTTTATGATATTATAATTAGATTATGTTTTTAGTTTATTATGTTTTCTGTATTTGTCAACTGGTGGATTTAAACCGGAGCATCCATTGTAAGCTAAAGGTCCACAATCTTCAAAAACACCGGTGATTGAAGGGAAGCATTTATATTTTATAGTAAAATCGGAGCTTTTAGATTCTTGTTCATGATTTTTTTTGTCTATATTTTTTATTTCATTTTCAGGTGTATTGTCTAATATTTTGAGTCCAGTAGAAGTAGATGTAAATGGGTGAGTATAATATGGAGATTTTTGATGATTTATAAGTTTTTCTTCTTTATCTGATAATTCAGGTGAAGGACCGCCTGGAAGATTATTAGTCATATATTCTTTACTAGTGTTAGTATTAAAATTAATAATAAAGTATATAATAATAATGATAAATAAAAGTATTAAAACGTTTTTAAGAAAAGAAAGGTAACCACGTTTAACATTCATATAATAAATATAAAGATAAATATATTTACTAAATATTATGAATATTAGATTAAATAATAAAATAGAAATAGATATTACAACATTATCTGAAGGATCCATAATTAAAGAATGGGACAATGAACGTGGATATGTAGAAGTGTATAAAAATCTATTAAAATCAGATAGTTCAAAAGCTATATTATACATACATGGCGGAGGGTTTTTATATGATTCACCAAGAAGTCCGGCTTATGTTAGTATATGTAAAAAACTATGTAAATATACCGGTTATAATGTATATTGCCCGGATTTTGTATTGCCAGAAATTAAAAGATATCCGTGTCAGTTAAGTGACATTTTAAATGTAGTAAAATATATAAAAAAAAGTTACAAAAAAATAATATTGATAGGAGATTCATCTGGTGGTTGTATTGCGATGTCAATGTTAATAAAATATACAAAAATGTTTGAGATAGGAATTTTTATAAGTCCATGGTTAGATTTAAAATGTCAAACGATATCATATAAAACAAGAGCGTGGTGTAATAAAATGAAAACCGGTGATCCAGTATTTAAAATGACACCAAAAAAAAATCGGGAGTTTTTTAAAAAAGATGCTATAAAATATCTAGGAAATAAAAAATTATTAAATGATGATATAGCAAATCCTTATTATGCAAAAAAAAGTATTTTAAAAAAGATACCACCGATATTAATTTTGGTTGGAGATAATGAAACTATACGAAATGATTCACTAGATTTCGCATTAAATTGTCAAAGTGTAAATAATAATATTTTTGTAAAATTATATGATAAAATGTGGCATAACTGGGTAATTTATGATGAAGAATCTATAGAAAATCATGATAAAGACGCCTTTAATATGATTGTAAAATTTTGTCATGGAAAAAATATAAATGATAAATACACCTTTAATAATAAACATGATAGAGATTCAATAAATGTCAGTATAATTTTATAAATATGATTTTCTATTCTGTAATGGTTTTAAGAATAATTGAAGTAACTAAATACGGATCCATATTGGAAGATGGTCGCCTATCTTCAAAATAGCCACATTTATCATTATATGTAGAATTAGGAATTCTAATAGATGCTCCACGGTCACCAACACCATATGAGAATTGGTCATATGACGCAGTTTCACATTTTCCAGTCATACGTAATTGATTGTCTTTTCCATATACAATCATGTGTTCTTTATGTTTACTAGATAATTTTTTAATAGCTGCATGTATATTATCTAATCCATTACATTGTGAATTATATTGTCTCATTTTTTCGGTGCTAAAATTTGTATGACATCCAGAACCATTCGAAAACCAAATTGGTTTTGGATGTATACTAATAATAACATCATAATTTTCAGTTATTCGCTCCATTATATAACGTGCAATATAAAGTTGATCTGCAGCTTCAATACCTTCTACAGGGCCAATTTGATATTCCCATTGTCCGGAAGCAACTTCAGCGTTAACACCGGATACTTTTAACCCAGCGAATAAACATGCTTCATAATGCTGGTCTACAATATTTCTACCATATGAATTTTTAGAACCAACACCACAATAATAATGACCTTGTTCTAATGTATTATCATAATCTTTTTTCATACCTAGAGGTAGATTGGTAATTTTATTAATTAAAAAATATTCTTGTTCTAAACCGTACCATGGTTTTTCATGAATATTTTTATCAAAAATTTCTTTAGCTAAATATCGGGTATTTGTGCTATGTGGATCTCCATTAGGTTTATATGTGTCACATAATACAAGTATATTTGTAAAAGATGCTTCTTTATGTATTCTAAATGGGCATTTATAAATAGCACACGGTTTAATTAATATTTCTGAATCATCACCGTCTGCTTGTTTTGTAGAACTACCATCATAATTCCATTCTGGAATATATGATATATCGTTCCATGGTGGAGAGTCACTATCCCTTGATAATGTCCTAGCTTTTGAACGTAAATTACCATACCCATCAATCCATATATATTCAGCAACTATATTTCCAGCTCCCATATATATTAATAATAGATATTATTTGTAAATCTATAAGTTATTTTTATAATATATAAAAATAACTAGGAAAATATATTATTAACTTGTTGCGATACTTTAATAAATGTGGTACATTTTGCCATTTCTTTAATAGACGACGCGTTAATATATGTACAAGTGCTACGTAAACCACCAAGATAATCTAAAACAGTATTATTTAGTTCACCTTTATATTTAATTTTGATGTATTTGCCTTCTGAAGAACGGTAATTATTCATTTTGCCAAAATGTTTTTCCATTGCTTGTTTGGAACTCATACCATAAAAAATTTTATATTGTTCTCCATTTTCTTCAATAATGTCTCCAGGATTTTCTTTATGTCCCGCAAAAATACCTCCAGCCATAACAAAATCTGCACCAGCACCGAAAGCTTTACTCATATCTCCTGGACAAGTTATACCACCGTCGCCAATAATATGCCCTTTAACGCCATGGGCTGCATCCGCACATTCAATGATTGCAGATAATTGTGGCATGCCAACACCAGTTTTAATACGAGTTGTACAAACTGATCCCGGTCCAATACCAATTTTTACAATATCAACTTTACCATTTAGAATTAATTCTTCAACAAGTTCACGGGTTACAACATTACCAGCAACAATTATTTTTTGAGGAAATTGTTGGCGAACTTTTGCACAAAAATCAATAAAATTATTAATATATCCATTAGCAATATCGATACAAATCCAGTTACAATCAATATTATTCATAATATTGCAAAGATTTTCATAATCTTTGTCACTGATTCCGGTAGAGATCATAAAATAATTAGGATCAAGTTTGTTTGAACTATCAAATTGTTTATAATCATCTAGAGTATAAAATTTATTAAGAGCGGTTATAATTCTATAATTTTTAAGTATATTATATACTTCAAACGTACCAGTGGTATCCATATTAGCTGAAATAATAGGTACTCCATACCATTCAATTGGACTATATTTAAAATTAAATGTTCTATTAAGAACAACATCAGATCTACTATTAACGGAGCTTCTTTTAGGTCGAATTAGAACATTAGAAAAATCAAGTTTTGTTTCACTTTCAATTTTAGTCATAGAATTAATATTATATATTATATATTATAAAATATTTATACCATATTTAATAAAAATATTATTAGATGAATATAATATTTATATATAATAAATATGATAAGTAAATATTTTAATTTTGAAAATGATAGCGATATAATTAAAAAAAAAATAAAAGAAAAGAATGATAAGCCAAAATTATTATCAAAAAATAAAGATATAACAGCTGGTGATGTTTTTCTATTTTTTTTTTTAACATTAGTAATATTTTTTAGTTGGTCAATAATAAGTATAAATTTTATGTTTATAATAAGATATTCATCAGAATTACTATCTGATAAAAAAAAATCTTTTTATTCTGATTGGTTACCAGATAAATGTGATAAACATCCATATGTAAGCGATAAAATATCAGCATGTACAAATGAGAAAATAATAGATCCGACATTAGTCGGAAGCTTATTTGGTGGTGAACAATCGGGTGGATCTTTTAAATATACTATAAATTCTCAAGCTTCTAAACCAAAACCAGTAAAATTAAATAAACAATCTAATAAAACTGTTGACGGTGTTGCACCATATAAGTATATATCAGGTGATTCAATATTAAAAAAATGGTTTGCCATGTCTTTAGCGCAGACAAATACAAAAGTAAATAATTTTAATATAGAAATAATGAAAATTATTCATGATATAACAAATTCATCATTTCTAGAGCATTTAGTTGGATATTTTTCCCCAATAATATTATTATGCATTATTATATCGACAAATGTATTATCATTTTTTCTATTATTATTTAATCAATTAGTCTGTGATCTTCCTATGTCAGGATTAATATTTTTGGTTCTATCACTAATATTTTTTATACCTGGACAAATAAGTAGTTTAAATTCATTATGGCAGATGCTAAAAATATCATTTATATATTTAGCGTTTCCATTAATTATCTCTGTAAAAAATGGTAAACCATTTATAAATTTAATAGATGAAAATAAAACATTAATTACTATAATATTTTTAACATCAGCTTTGATTTCAGGGATGACATTTTTATATAAGTAAGAAAATAATTAAAATTATGAAAATAATTAAAATTATGAAAATAATTAAAATTATGAAAATAATTAAAATTAAAATTATATTTATACTAATTACAATATAAATATAATTACATATGTTTTTCTATTATTATGAAAAAAAAACCGAAAAAACCAGCAAAATTAATAAAACCGTTTGTTTCAATATGCACGCCGACTTTTAATCGTAGACCATTTATAAAATCTATGATAGAATGTTTTAATCATCAAACTTATCCAAAGGATAGAATGGAGTGGATCATAATTGATGATGGAACTGATAAAATTGAAGATTTAGTTAAAAATATACCACAGGTAAAATATTTTTCATATGATGAACAAATGGTATTAGGTAAAAAAAGAAATATAATGCATGAAAAGTCAATTGGTGAAATTTTAGTTTACATGGATGATGATGATTATTATCCGCCGGAAAGAGTTTCACATGCAGTAGAAATGTTATTGAGTCATCCTAAATCATTATGTGCAGGTTCAAGCGAGATGTATATTTATTTTAAGCATATAAGTAAAATGTATCAATTCGGTCCATATGGTGCAAAGCACGGTACCGCCGGAACCTTTGCATTTAAACGTGAATTATTAAAGGATCATTCATATAATAATGATCATGCTATTGGTGAAGAAAAAGAATTTTTAAAGGATTATACTGTTCCATTTGTTCAATTAGAACCAAAAAAAACAATTCTAGTTTTTTCACATATACATAATACTTTCGACAAAAAAATTCTTTTACAAAATATGGATAAAAATCCTTTTGTTAAAGAAAGCAATTATAATGTAGATGAGTTTATAAAAGAAAAACATTTATTTGATTTTTATATGAATATTGATAATGAATTAGAAGATTATGCAGCCGGATTACCGTTAATGAAACCAAAGGTTTTGCAACAAACCAAAATGATAATCGATAAACGAAAACAAATTGAAGATAATGCAAGAAAAAATAATGAAAAAATACAAGAAACAAATAAAAATGGTAAAATAGTCATTGAACAAAATGGTAATAAAATAGAATTGGATAATAATCAAATAGTAGATTTATTGAAGAAACAACAGATATTAATAAGTAATTTGAAGAGAGAAATAGATGATAATAATAGAAAAATGGAAAAACAAAATGAAACAATTAAGTTATATATTGAAAAAGATATATCCATGAATAATAATAAATTAGAAATACTTGGTGAAATGAATGACGATGATAATGAAATAAAAATAAAAGTAAACAGTATTAATTAATAATTGATAATTATTTATATTTACAATTTAATTTTAAAAAAAATTGATAATAATATTATTAATAATAATAATAATAATAATAATAATATGTCGAATCAGAAAGAAATGAAATATGCGGATGATGAAGAATCTGAATTCAATACCGGTTATTTCAATTATAAAGATCCATATTTTCCATCAGGTAGTGATGGAACGTATATTATTGAAGCAAATTCCGGAGCAAAGTTTCCCTGGAAGGTAGGAACAGTAGATGAATACCGATTCTTTCGAGTTTTAGATAGTACTGCAACACTATCTTCAAATGGTCACCGATGGAATGGTGTAAAGAGAGCGAACAAACTATTTTATACATCACCAGAATCATATATGGATCATCGAAATGTTCTTTTGGATCCAGAAGTAGTTAATAATTGGTACAGTAAGAAGAAAGAAATGTTTCCAGATATGTAAATAAATATTATTCATAAAAATTTTCAGCATTATTATCGCAATTTAATTCATTAATATCAATATCAATATCATTACTACAAGTATTTTTTATATTATGTTTATCAATATATCTATAAATCCGATTAATTTCTAGATTAGATATTTCATATGGTTCCAGAATTGAACGAATTTCTTCATTAGAATTTTCTTCTTTTAGTGTATTAAATAAACAAAGTGTATCTTTTTTATCATAGCAAAATTTTTTACATAAATCTTGAATAAAGACACTATTATTATATTCAGTACTATATTTTGTTAAAATTTTTGTGAAACGTATATTATTTTTAGTGATTGGTAGAGTAAAATTTGAATGGAAAATTAAATTGTTAAATAAAATTTTAATTAATGAACTCATTTCATTAAACTGCCAAATTTGTTTTTGAAATGTTATTCTATCTATATAATCAGAAAAGCAAGTATTTTCTAATAATTTAATATATAACTTAATACCTTCTTTTTTTGGCATTTTGTCAATTTGGTCAATAATATTTTCATGAAATAATAAACCAACAATAGTCCTATCGGTTTCATTCATTAGATTATTATGTTGATGAATATCATATTTATTAGATATAATATCAGATGTAATTTGTTTACTATCATTATTATAAGATTTTTGAATAAACATTCTAATTATATTTTTATTTTCAATAATGTTATTTTTCGAATAAAGTTTATAAATAAAATTTAATTTACGCAAATCATGCTGAATATAAGAGATAATATCATTAATAAGATTATCGTCATTAATTATATTTGGCATCGTAGCATTTATAATATTACGAATCTGATTATTTGTGGGTTTTTTAACTTCAAATGTGTATGATATTTTCATAAGTTCTTTAATTTTTTTATCAACATGATAATCGCTTATACAAATAATTGGATTAAAAGTAATTTCTTCTGTTTTTTGTTTTTTAGTTTTTTTTGGCCGAACTAATTTAATAAGTGAATTAATTCCACCTTTATCTCCATTATTCATACCATCAATTTCGTCCATAATAATGCAAATAGGTTTTTTCTTTTTATTCATCATACTAATAACATTAGTATCCGACATATTATGTTTTGTAATTAAATCAATAATTGATTTGTTTCTAGTGTCACCAGCATCATATATAACTGAATCATAATTTATTTCTTTTAATAGTCTTTTGATAAATTCAGTTTTACCAGAACCAGGGTAGCCATATATATATATTCCTCGTTTTATAAGTATATCATTTTTATTTAATGTGAAATCTGTTAGTAATTTTTTAATTTGGTTAGAAATATCTTCTCTGTCTAAAAAACTATTAAAATTTATTTGTTCCATTTATTATTTTTAATAATATTATTTTTAGACCTTTTTTTTTGTAAACCTGTTTCTTCTAATTTATCATTGATAATAGCCATTGATTCGATTGATGAATTAATATAACAATAATATTTTAAAAATGCAACATAATCATAGAATATATTATTATTATAAAAATAATTAGTAGTTTTTATCCAACGATCAAAATGTCTTTCAATAATCATTTTCATAACAAAAACGTTTTCATTTTTAAACATGTCTCGAATATAATTTTCTATTCGAGCATCCTTTATTAAATCATCAATTAAATAATTGTATTTAACATAATAATTTTTTGAAACAAAAATTAAATCGCGTGGATCAATAAAACTTAAAATGATACCAATTACATCATCATTTAATATATTAATATAGTCTAAATTCATTAATATAAGTTAATATATAATATTTATATTAATATAAAAATAATTATTAACAATTATTTAGTTTAGGGTCATTTGTTAAGCCAGTCCAGGTTACCTTGCATTTGTTAGCCCATTTTACTTTTTCACAATTTCCATTATGACCTTTGTATTTAGATGTATTAAAATTCATTGGGACACTACATCCTCCTAAATTATTAATATTATCAGGATTAGTACATTTATTATCAGAACTAATCCAATAATCGGGACATTCTGAAATAGATGGCGGGTATTTCATATTTCCTTTATATTGACTCATAGAGTATCCAATAATTAAGAGCATACCAAGTAGTATTATAGTTGCTACTATTATTACTATTTTCTGGAAATTCATATATAGTAAACAAACATAATAATTAAATAAGTAAGTATTTAATTAAAGTATAAAATATTAATTAAAGTATAAAATATTAATTAAAAATATTATATTTTTTTCTTTTTCATTATTATATGACCCAACAAGGTTTTTCAAATTATGCAACTACAAATGGTCGAATTGATATTTTAACACCAAATAATATCAACGCATTTGAATTAAGTGATAAAATACCAATTCACACAACTGCAGCGTACAGAGATGCGATGACCGGAAATTGGATGGATACACCATTGTCATTAGCGTTTTTTAGTTCTGAAAATATTGGTATAATACAAAATGAAATACAACAAGGAGTTTATAAACGTTCTAAAGGTGAATTTGAAATAGGGTTACAAGATGAAGATGAATTAAAAATAATTATGAGAAGTATTTTTTTACAAAACTCTCTAAATATGCAATGTAATTTTAGAGAACAAATCATATCATTAAATAATTTAGTACTAGCATATGCTGTAGAACAAATTTATAAAGAAGCAGTATCATACCTAAAGTATAAAAGAGACGCAAGTAATATGTATGTTCTTCTTTCACATCCTACTAACTCAAGTACTAGAGGTAAAACTCTTGAACTTGAGAAATTTGTATAATATAAATTTTTTATATTTAATAATTTATATTAATCAACATCTTCGATATTTACTTCAGATTGTTTTTGTGTAGTTTGTGTAGTATTATTTAATTCTGATTCATTTGATGTTTCTCCTTGTGAAATTTTTTCGATAATCGGTTTACAGATTTCTTCTAAAAATTTTCTTTTAGTTTCATAATCACTTTTAGTAGCAGATTTATTACTATCTAGCCATGATAATGTTTCATCAACATTTTTAGAAACTGTACTCTTATCGTCATCACTAAATTTATCAGCAAGTTTGTCATCGCTAATAGTAGATTTCATAGAAAAACAATATGCTTCTAATGAATTCTTGGCTTCAATATTTTCTTTAAATTCTGCATCTTCTTTTGCATACTGTTCAGCATCGGCAGTCATTTTATCAATATCATTTTTTGTTAGACGAGATGAGTCATTCTTAATGGTGACATTATTACTTTTACCTGTAGATTTTTCTAGAGCGGTAACATTAAGCATACCGTTAGCATCGATATCAAAAGAAACTTCAATCTGTGGTACACCTCTTGGCATTGGTGGAATATCTGATAAAACAAATTCACCTAGTTTATTATTATCTTTTGTTCTAGCTCTTTCACCTTCAAATACTTGAATTGTTACGGCAGGTTGATTATCTGTATATGTTGAAAATGTTTGTGATTTTTTAGTGGGAATAGTAGCATTTCTTGGAATAACAACTGTCATAACTTCACCCGCTGTCTCTAATCCAAGTGAAAGTGCTGCAACATCAAGAAGTAAAAGATCATCGGTTTTTGAAGATTTAACTCCTGAAAGAATAGATGCTTGAACGGCTGCCCCATAAGCTACAGCTTCATCTGGGTTAATTGATTTTGATAGTTCTTTACCATTGAATAGATCTTTTAGAAGCTGTTGTACTTTTGGAATTCTAGTTGAACCACCAACAAGAACAATATCATCAATCTGTGATTTAGACATTTTAGCATCTTTAATCACTTTTTCAACTGGAATCATAGTATTTCTAAATAGATCTCCACATAATTCTTCAAATCTAGCTCTAGTAATTGATGAAAAGAAATCTTTACCTTCTGCAAGTGAATCAATTTCAATAGATGCTTGTGTAGCTGTAGATAATGTTCTCTTTGCTCTTTCGCACGCTGTTCGAAGGCGACGCATTGCTCTTGGATTATCGCTAATATCAACTTTATTTTTTCTTTTAAATTCTTGAGTAAAATGACCTACAAGACGATTATCGAAATCTTCACCACCAAGATGAGTATCTCCAGCAGTTGCTTTTACTTCAAAAACACCATCTTCAATTGATAAAAGTGATACATCAAATGTACCTCCTCCAAGATCAAAAATAAGAACATGATATTCTGAATCAGACTTTTTCTCTAGACCATATGCAATTGCCGCGGCCGTAGGTTCATTGATAATGCGAAGTACATTTAGTCCAGCAATAGAACCAGCATCTTTAGTAGCTGTTCGTTGAGCATCATTAAAATATGCCGGCACAGTAATGACCGCATTTTTCACTTCATCACCAATATAAGCTTCTGCGATTTCTTTCATTTTAACTAGAATCATTGATGAGATTTCTTCTGGAAGAAATTGTTTATCCTCATTTTTATACGAAACTTCAATACATGGTTTGTCTCCATTTTTTGCAAAAACTTTAAACGGAAAATGTTTTAGATCAGATTGAGTTGATGGGTCACTAAATGCTCTACCAATTAGACGTTTTGCGTCAAATACTGTATTTACTGGGTTTGTCGCTGCTTGATTTTTAGCAGCATCACCAATAACTCTCTCTGTCTCTGTAAATCCTACATATGAAGGGGTTGTACGATTACCTTGATCATTAGCAATAATTTCTACACGATCATTTTGCCAAATACCTACACATGAGTATGTAGTACCTAAATCAATACCGATTGCTCCTTCATAAACCATATTATATTATCTTATAAATATGAGATATCTTTAAATGAATTATGTAATATTTTTCATTGCTTATTGAATAAAAAAAATATATTTTTTATAATAATTATATTATATTTATTATAAAAAAATGATTTGATATAATATTATTAATTTAATAGTAAAACATAAAATGAAGAAGTATATGTTTATTATTATTATGATGTATATAATGAATGTGACTGGATTACAAAATATACCACTATCAAATAAGTTTCCAAAATTATCATATATGAATACATATGATATTTCTTATAGACCAAGATATACTCCAAGAAAGAGACCTACTATATTATATATTTTTAATAGATTAAATAAAATTGTATCAGATTATAATGATGAAGTATACTCAATGGCAGTAATGCCTTTGGCTTTTGTATTTTCAAATAACGAAACTTATTACTAATATTAGTATTAAAATTTAAATGTTAATTTTGTTCTCTCATTAAATGATTTTTTTTTTGTTCTTTTACCTAAAAATTTAAAATATTTTTCGGATAATCTATATCTTTTATATATATCTTTAACTTTTTTATATTTATTTTTTTTATGTTTTTTTATAGCCTCTAAACGAACTTTCATAATCATACCGACTTGCCATATTCTTTTATGTTGATATTTTTTAGTTTTATATAATTTTTCTAATTTTTTAATAGTATTTTTAACATCTTTTATAGTTTTATACTTTATAGAAATTGTATCGGCCGGATTTTTATCTATATAAACATCGAAAGATTTTTTTGGATTATTTGGATTATATAAAAATGTTTTCTTTGTTTTCCGTTTTTTTACATAGTTCTTTCTTTTATATGTATTTTTGATGGTCATAATTCTATATAAATATTCTATATATTATTTTCTATATATTATTTTCTTTTTGTATTTCTAGAATTATGTCTTATTTTTTTATGTTTAGTTTTTTTATTGTTTTTTATTTTTTTATGTTTGGTTTTTTTTGTTAATTTACGTTTCCCACCAAATTGTGGAGTATAAAGACTTATTAATGAACGTATAGAAAAATTTGATATAAGATTTGTTGTAATAGGTTCTCTAGTTAGCGGATCGACGGGATCAGTTGCGCTATCTATTACAGTTTGTATTGAATTTCTATCATAAGTTCTACCAACTGAATTTATAACCGGATCCCGCATAATATCAAACGATATAGGACAAGTAATAATTCTCCTAATAGCGCCTGGCATAATGCTCAAAATATTGTCTGGAATAGCTGGTAATACAGTTTCTTGAATTCCATTTGAGTTTCTAGGTGGAGTTTCAGGAGTTTCAGGAGTTACACGAGGTGATAGATTATTAATAATATTTTCAGGAGGTCTATATAAATTGTTATTATATCTATTGTTAATATCATTTATTGTATTATTAATATTTTGAAGAGGTATATTATTAACAATACGTTCAGTTTCTTCATCTATCATAGCTTCTACTATTCGATTGACAGTGCTAACTTCATTTCTATTATTAACACCATATTCATTTATTAAATTATAAAGTTGAACATGATAATCAGTAGTATTAAAATAATCAGGATTATTAGCATATTCGTTAGAATTTATTAATTCCTGTGTAATTTCATATGCAATCTCATGTAATTCTACGTGGTCATGTAATGGACCATCCATTTTATATATATAATACACACAAAAAATAAAAAAATACAATGACATTATATTTTTTTATTTTTTTCGATGTTTTTTTACAGATTTTTTTCGATGTTTCTTTACAGATTTTTTTCGATGTTTCTTTACAGATTTTTTTCGATGTTTCTTTACAGATTTTTTTCTTCCTCCTTCCTGTTCGTCTTTTAAAATATTCACTAAAGCATCATAAACTTGATTTAAATGATCATGATCAAGATTATAGTTATAATCTCGATTTTCTTTTTTGATTTCTGACAAAATTTCGTATTTTTGGTTTTTTTTATATAATTCTAAAAATTTTGTTTCATTGCGTGAAAATATTTCGCCAGCAATTTCATAAATTTCTTCATGACCAATCATTCTATAATATAGATAATTATTTATTTTTTTGATTTTTTAGTTTTAATTTTAATTTCTAAAGTTTCACAAGGTTTTTGAAACGCAAATAATTCACTATATGATTTTTTAAGAGTATTAAGTTCACTAATCCATAATTCATTAATTGTAGTTTCTTGTAATGATTTAATAGTTGAATCAATATTATTTTTTTCAGCTGATAATTTTTTTACAGATTCTTCAGTAACACTATCCATAGGCATTTTAATAAGGTAATTATATTCATCACTTCCAATAGGATCATAATTCATATTTTTTAATATCTTGATAATATCATCACGTTTTTTGCGTCGTAAGTCAATTTTATCTGATAAATTATCATTGATAAATCTAGTTTTATTTGAAATATAAATACGATCATTATTTAATTTTTCAAGCATATGATCCTTCCGTCGCTTATAATATTCAAGTCTAATATCAAAATATGAATTAATAATTTCATCTGGTGAATTATATTTTTGTAGTCTTTCCTTATGATCAAATAAGTGCATATTAGTAGTAGAATGAAATGAATATAATTTTAATAATTTTTCAAGACCATTAATTCCATATTCTAATGTTTTTGCAATAAGTGGTTTCATAGTTCCAGTTTTAAAATCAATTGTAAAATTTACAACAAGATCTGTACTAGAATCACTATAGTCTTTAACAATTGAATCTTTATTTTTTGGATCCAATAGTGATTCTAGAAAATGTTTATAATCTTCTGTCCAGGTTCCAATTGGTAGTTCTGTAATTTTAATTTTATTATCATTAATAATTTCATATTTACCTTTGATGATAAACCGTTTTCCATCAGAGTCAATTTTTTCAATAGTTCCTTTGAAACCTTCATAATATGGTTCAATCTCAATATCTTTATGTTTATTATCATTATTGAGCATAAGGATTAATTTATTAATTATTTGTGTAGGATTATAACACATGATATCGGTGCTGAAACCAGTTCCGATACCTTTAGTACCATTCACTAATATCATTGGAATAATGGGCATATAATATATTGGTTCTACAGGAGTTCCATCATCATTTAAATATGTTAGAATTGAATCATCAAGTGGTTGATAAATAATACGAGTAAGTTTACTTAACTGTGTAAAGATATATCTTTCTGATGCACTATCTTTACCACCTTGAAGTCTAGTTCCAAATTGTCCTTTCGGTTCGAATAGGTTAATATTATTAGATCCAACAAAATTTTGAGCTAATCCAACAATAGCCCCATTTAAACTAGCTTCACCATGATGATAACCAGAGTGTTCAGAAACGTAACCACTGAATTGTGCAACTTTAATTTCAGAAACCAATTTTTTTTTGAATGCTGCGAACAAGATTTTTCTTAAACTAATTTTAAGACCGTCCATAATATTTGGAATTGAACGATCATTATCATATTTAGAGAAATGTATTAAATCATTATTTATAAATTCTTGATATGTAACAGACTTTTTGCTAGTATCTAGATATAATTCTCGGTTATATGTTCCAAGCCACTCTTTTCTGTCATCGCTACGTTTTTTATTAAATACCATATCGATTGCTTTAACTGAATCATCTCCACTGCAACTAAAATATACAATTTTTTTTTCTTTAAAATATTCTTTAAATTCTTTACTAGTGCTAGTTCCAAGACCCTTATAATATTTGATATTCCATTTTTTAACATCATTTATTTTTTTCCATTCTTCAAATTCACCTTCATTATAAAATTGCATATTATTTTTACCATTAGTGGCCTTTAAGATAGGGGTATTGATATATCCAATAAAGTTGGGAATTTTAATTAAAGACTTCCAACCAGAATCAAATAAGTTAATACATAGACCCTTGATATGACTTCCATCTAAATCTTGGTCTGTCATAAAAATTACTTTGGAATAACGAAGTCGATTTTCTACATCATCTGGAGTGTATTCTTTGTTATGTTCAAGTCCTAAAATTTGTTTTATATCGCAAATTTCTTTATTATCTCCAATTTTAGAAGTAGTTTCGCCTCTAATATTTAAAAGTTTTCCTTTCATTGGATAAACACCAATAGTATTTCGGTCTTCTTGTGAAAGACCAGAGATAACACCAGCTTTAGCGGAATCACCCTCACATAAAATAAGCATACATAGATTTGATTTATTTGTTCCAGCAAAGTTAGCATCAACTAGCTTTGGAATACCTCTAATATTTTTATTTTTACTACCATCAGTTTTTTTTTGTGATTTGTTTTCTTTAACTTCTGTGATTGCACAGGCAGAATTCATAACTCCCATTTTTGCAATTTTTTCAATAAATTTGTCAGTAACTGTACAAGTAGATCCAAATTTATTAGAAGGTGTATTCATATAATCTTTTGTTTGACTATCAAAAGATGGATTTTCCACATCACATCTTAAAAATAATACGAGTTGTTCTCTAATAGCAGATGGTTTAACATCGATTTTTTTCTTTAATTTAATATATGATATTAATTTTTTTAATATTTGATTCATAATATATTCAACGTGTTTTCCTCCTTTTGATGTATAAATTCCGTTAACAAATGAAACTTGGTAGAATTCTCCTTCTGGTGCAAGTGAAATAGCATATTCCCATCGTTCATCAAAAGACTCATATTTTGTTTCAATATCACCAACAATTAGGTTAATATACTGTTGAAATGTTTTAATTGGAACAATTTGTGAATTTAGTTTAACTTTAATATTTTTATTTGTTACACCTGCGATGTCATAAACTCTACGCTTAAATAATGAAATTATTTCTGGTGTAAGTCCATCTTTAAATCCTAGTCGTTGATAATCCGGTTTAAACGATACCCGAGTGTATGGTTTAACTTTCGATTTTGTAATAGACGGTTTTTTAATAACATCTAAATTATCTGAAAATTCTTGAACATATTTAAGACCTCTGGATTGATCAACTGTTTCGATTTTTCCCCAAGTAGACCAAATAAGTACAAGTTTGAATCCGAAACCATTTTTTCCACCAACAATTTTTTTTTCACTTTTATCATAATTAGTAGATGTTCTTAAGTGTGCAAAAATCATTTCTGGGATCCAAATTTTATATTCGGGATGCTCAATAATATCAATACCATTACCGTCATTAGTCATTGTAATAATTCCATCATCATTAATATCTATGTTAATATATGAAACGTGATTAATGTTAGATTTTCCATCTTTAATTGCTTGTTCCATGCGAATAACATGATCCCTACAATTAACAATACCCTCATCAAATAATTTATATAATCCAGGGTTATAAGAGATATTTTTTTTAATAATTTTACCTTCATCATTAAGAATAAATTCATCAGATTCGATATTTTCAACAGATCCAATATATGTATCCGGATTATCTAAAATATGTTGCTTATCTGTTTTTTTTTGATATTTACTTAAATCATTAGATGATGACATTTTCTGATTAAATTTTGGTTTAAATTAATATATGGGTATTATTTTAATTCAATTTTTATTAATTAATAATAAATAATTTAATAAAAATTTCTAATGTTTTTTGTGTGATTTTCTGTGCTTTTTACGTTTACCCCCTACAGTAGCTGGTCTTTTACCCTTTGAGTTTTTTTTTACCGCACCGAATACACCTTTACGTGTGAAGTATCCCGCTTTTTCGAGACGTTTTTCTTTTTTAGCTGTGGCGTGTTTTTTTTTGGATACAATATGACCGTTTTTATTCATCATTAAGTCATTCGATTTTAAACCACCACTAGTTTTGTAAGCGGTTCCATGATGAACCTGGGCTCTTGAACCAACTAATAATTCGTATACTTTACCATTAATATGGTATTTACCATCTTCAGCTTTCATATGTTTTTTTGCCATTATAAACTAAGATGAGAAAATTTCCTAAAGTAATTAATAAAATGATATTTTTAGAACTGATTTCTTATAGGGCGCCCACTACCACCACTTTGACCAGGATATTTTTTATATACATTTGGTTTATTATTAATAACTTCATATTTGCCTCCAAGTGCAGTATTTGCATATGTTACAATTTTTGAACTATGTAACATGTTTCTAGCTAAATGTGAACTATGTATATTCATTGTACCGCCTGTAAAAAACTTATTATCGCCACCATTACCAAAATATATAGTTTTTGGACATTTACCACATTCATTAAGAGATCGCGCAAATTTACGAGCCCGTATATTAATTTGTAGATGAATATCAACTCCAGACATTAGATTATAATATAATTATATTTAAATATATTATATACATAAATTTAAAAAATTACCAGTTGATTTAGATTTTCTAAAAATATCATTACTTTTATAATTAGATAACACATTTGTTTCTGATATCATTTTATTAAATAAAAAAGAAGATTTATTATTAGATACAATATATGTATCATTAATTATATTATTAGATGTATCATTAATTATATTATTAGATGTATTATTTGATTTATTATTTGATGTATCGTTAGTTATATTATTTGGTAATTCTGGTGCTGGGCGATGTAAATTTTTTTTTTTTGACTTAAAACATCGAAATGTTAGTTGCGGCGTTTTTATTATATTAGAATTTTTTGAAGTTAATTTATAATTTTTTTTTAGTAATGATTTTGGTGATGAATTCGGTGATGAATTCGGTGATATTATTTCTTGTGTTTTTTGAATTGAATTCGGTGATAATTTTGGTGATGTAATACGAAAATGTTTTGGCGATGATGGGGTACACCTTGATATTATTGATAAACCTTTGATTTTTAAAGGTGATATTGGTTCATCAATATTTTTTTGTATTTTATTAAAAATATTTATATATAACTTTTGAGATTTATTATTCGGTTGTATACCATGTTTTAATAAAAAATTATTTGCAAAAATTACAGCATTATTAATATCATCTTTTGATGCATCAATATATAATGTTGAGCCTAAATATAAAGATACTATACCTGGTGGCCATTCAGATTGATTTAATAAACACGGTTCCATTATTATTGGAATTAATAATTTATTTCGAGCATTAGCATATGTCCATTCTTTTAAACAATTATCTCTATTTCTTGGATTTTTTGCAGTATCATTAATTTTTTTACAATATGTTTCTGTTAGACATACCATTATGGCGTCGGCATTATCTATACCTTCGGCCATTGCGGCATCAATATTTCCACCCATATCTTCTTCATCAAACCATGTAGTCCATCCGTTATCACGTATTTTTTTTACAATTTCGTATACTCGTTCATGTGTGTTTCTACCTAAATTATCTGGTTTCCAGGTATGTGAAAAAAATAATTGTTTGTTTTTTTTCATATATACTTAATACACATTAATTTACATCCTTGAAGATTTAAAACCGCCACCTTTATAATTTTATTACAATAATATAGATTGTTAAACCTGAATATTATAAGAAGGGTAAATACCGCATAATATTAGAATCATATGTTGTAACTTTAAATGCGTCATTATACCCTTCAACATAAACAATATCACCATTATATATATTATCACAACCTTGTTCACTCATACATCTTCTATTTTTAAATGTTATAGGTAGTTTAATCATATTATTTTTTTCTGATAAAGTATAAAAATTCCATTTATCTCTATTAGTTATTAAGGGTGCGCCCATTAATGGTAATATAGTTTCCTTACCATTTTTTCTAGTTAATATACCAACTTGTCTGTATGAAGTATCGAATGTTTGAGTTTGTATATTTATGGGGATACGATTTGTTGGGCGAATAAATGGAAATATTCGATTATCTCTTACAGGCGGTTCATATGGATTCATAAGAACGTCATTATCTATATTAGAAAATGAATAACCAGGTTGTGAATAAATATCTGGCATATTTTGTGGATAATCAATATTATAATTAATATTTTGTTTAATAGGTTTTGATATTTTTTTACGAATATTAGAGTTAAAAATGAAGATTAAGATTATAATCATAGAGAGAAATAATATTACAAGTGTTAAATTTTCAATGCAAATAACTCCAGGTGGGCATTTGTTAACCATATACTATAATGCAACAAAAAAAGAATAAAAATATTTATTTAAATGTTAATAAATATAAGAATTGGTTGACACTCGATAATATTTCGTCGCGAATATTAAATAAATCTGTATTTCTCATTGATTTTAATACTTGATTATTATTTAAATCAAACAAAAAAATTTTAAATTTAATCATTTCATTTTTAAATTCTTCAACCGAATTAAAATCTTTTAATGATATTGTTTTTCTTGTCATAAGATTAATTCGATTACCTTGTTTTCCGAGTAAAACTTCTACAAATGAATCAATATGTAGATTTAGTTTTGTATATAATTCATCTGTAGCTTTATGAATTGTATAACTACGCGTTTTCCAATGATATAATTTTACTAAATTTAAAGTCTCTAAAAATTTAACAATTATAGACCCTTCTTTTTTTCTAAAGAGTCGATTTTTTTGCGCGTAGATTTTTTACTACCTTGTTTCTTTACAGTTTTCACAATATATATAGTTATTTATACTTATTTATACTTTGTATTCATTAATGAATGGATTTTTATTTCCTTGGAGTAAAAATATTTTCTCGTTTCTCTCTATTTCACGATCACAAGGGGGGTATTTTATATTCCATTTTAACATTATATCATAATCTATAATATAATTAATATAATTTTGATTGCCATATAAAGCAAGCATATACATTATACTTCTAGAAATAATACCTCTAGAGTACATGATAGGGATAAATATATGTTGGGTGTTACATAAATAGTTAAATTTATTATTTAAATTACTATAGTCATTATTTTCTATAGTTTTTTTTGTAAAATAATTTTGATTTTTTTTAATAATAATAAGAGAGTCGCTATACATATATTTTTCATGATATTTGTAGTTGCTTCTATGGATATTATAAAATTTATCTGTAATATGTAAATTATGTAAATCATAATGAGCATATTTTATTTTTTTTGAAATAAATGAAGATGGCCATATATGTTCAAATGTAGGGTTATTAATGTTTTTATTGAAGTTTTTATAATCATTATAATGATTAATATCATATAAATCCCAGGAATTTAAAATGTTATCTTTAATTAGTTTTTTAATTTTATTAGTATTTATGACACGGTTAGGGTATTTAACTTTATTAGCCAAGTGTTTATATTTACTAACCAACATAATAATAATATATAATTATTATTATATAATAATTATTCAATTTTATTATCTTCCATAAGTATTTAAAAGATTCGCGTAAATAGTAATTATATAATGAGCCAAGACAATAATAATATATTAACTATTCAAACAGTTCAAATTGCGCCATTCAGAACATTAATGACTGCATTAAAAGATATATTATTAGAAACAAATATTACATTTAAACCTGATGGTATTAGAATAATTAATATGGATAAATCACATACAATCCTAGCTCATTTATTTTTAGCAGCTGTAAATTTTGAAAAATATGAATGTAAAAGTGACAAAATAGTTATTGGTGTAAATATGTTTCATTTGTTTAAATTAATTAATACAATAGATAATGATGATACATTAACAATATATATTGAGAATACCGATTATACAGATGGTATAGTTCACCATTTAGGTTTAAAATTTGAGAATGGAGATATTAAGCAATGTAAAACTCAAAAACTTCGATTAATTGAACCAGATTCTGAAGAATTAGAGGTTCCGGAAGTTAAATTTGCGTCAATTTTAAATTTACCATCTAATGATTTTCAAAAAATAATTAGGGATTTATCGTGTATATCAGATAAACTTGAAATAAAATCCGTTGGGAACGAATTAATCTTTAAATGTCAAGGACAATTTGCAAGTGCTGAAATTCGTAGAACTGAAGCTGATGGAAGTATGGAATTTATACAAAAACAAGATAACAGTAAAATTATTCAAGGAGAATTTTCTTTAAAAAACCTGGGATATTTTATTAAATGTACAAATTTATGTAGTCAGATTGAAATTTATTTAGAAAATGATATACCTTTAGTAGTAAAATATAATGTAGCATCTTTAGGTGAAATAAAATTATGTTTAGCACCACTACCTAGCATTTAAAAATACCAACAAATAATAAAATAGTTAAATAATATTTTATTATTAAAAATAATTTAGAAGATTATCAATAAATTCATTGCTGTTATTAGATGCTAGGTGAATATTAACAATAGTTGCAGGACTAATTTTATAGTCTATTAATTTATGTTTTACGTCTTGCGATAATTCTTTACAATAATAATGGGTATACATATTGCAGATAGTTTGAACTGTAGCATTTTTCATTTCTAATTTAATATCAATTCTACCTGGTCTAATTAGTGCTTTATCCAAACAATTATATTTATTACTGGTAATTATTAAAATTCTACCAGGAGTTTCTCGAATACCATCAATAATATTAAGAATGAATGATAATGTAATGTTATCTGATGTATTGTTAGAACAAAAAGACATATTATTTTTGTCTATTTTTTTGGATAATTTTTTATAGATAGCCTTGTATTTTTTATTTTCTAAATTATCAAGATCATTATCAAGATCATTATCAAGATCATTATTATCTTCATCATATAATGTATCATAATCATCATCACTGGAAGTAAATACTTTTGTATCAGATTTTCTATCTTTTACAATATCAATCATGCAATCGATATCTTCTAATACAATAATTTTATTAGAGAAATCTACGCTATCAGTTTTATTATATTTTGAATATTGATTTTCAAAATAATAGTTGGAAAATTCGCGTTGTGTTTTAATTTTATTTAAAGGAATTACTATAAGATGTCTGTTTAATTCATTTGCGATACATTTAATTATAGAAGTTTTTCCTGTTCCAGGAGGACCATATAGTCCAATACCTAATGTATATGGATGACCTTCTTTTTTATACCACTCAAAATTATTGTTAAAAAAATTAATTTTGTCCATTATTTTACTTTTTTCATCAAAAAATATATTATTAAAATTTCGAGTGGAAATAAATTCACATTCTTCCCATACAGAAAAATTATTATAACTACGTTCTCGTTCTGGTGATGCTCCAATAAATGAGTAAATAAATCGTTTATTTAAACGTTTATTATAAATATTATTAATATACGTTTTTGTAATATCATCAATAAAATTAGTCAAATATTTTAGAGAATGACAATTACTATAAACTTTAATCATAATATTCTCACTAGAAATAGACATGTTTTTCTTTGTTGAATCTCTATCAAGATTATCAATGTCTGATTTTACTTGACAATATATATTATCTCCAATAATAAATCGACTATTTTGATTAACAATAAATATATCTTTTGATAACGGATCAATATCATTATCATTATCATTATCATTATTTTTATAATCTTCATAATTTTCATTAACATGTGAACCACTAGTAGGATATTCTTTGATCGAATTAATATCATTTTTCAAATTAATAACTTTACTACTATTAATATGATTCCATAACGCCTGAAATCTATAACTGAAAAGATTATCGGTTCTACAAACATATTCACCAGTTCTAGTGGTTCTTTTTCCGTCAAGATAAATATAATTATACTTATATCTATAAAAATATTTATGATTAATATATTCAAAACACTCATAAAAAATAGAATACATCATATATTTATTATTCATTAAAATTGTTAATAGTAAAATCAAAAAAGAACTAGTTACATAACTGTAAATAGAATTATTTGATTCCATACCCATAATAAATTTCATTTTAATTAGATCTAAAATAGAATTTTCACCATGCATTATATATATGTCTATTACACATATATATACTAGAATATTTAAACACTTTCGATAAAATAAAAAGTAAGTATTTAATGCAATTACATAATATTAAATAATATTAGATAATATTAAATAATATTATGTTATTATATAATAAAAATGGTTAGAATGACAAAAGAAATGTATGCCGGGATAGGAATTTTTCTAACGGTATTATTGGCTACAATAGCATATCAAAGAGACATTCGTGAAGGTGTAACCTTTACTAACTATGATAATTACCATACTTTTAATATGAAACCATGGAATGCTTTTTGTATACCAAATTCACCAAGTTGTCAAACAAATATGTATGCGCCACCTACTAATGGAGTTACATTACATGGAGCGGCGTTACCCGGTTGTCATTGTAAAAAAACAGGAGAATCTACATTAACATCATCTTGCACAGATTTAGACTATAATCCTTTAGTTGAGTATAGACGGTAATTTAAATATAATAAAAAATATATAAATATATATTTATTATAACAACATAATGACATTATTTTTTTATAATAAAGATTTTATTGAACCTGTTATAGTAATACCAACAATAGATATAATTCTATGTAGATTATTTACAAAAAAAGCTAGATGGTTTCAGCTTCATTCTATAATTAATTTTATAATTTCTTATTATTGTATCAATGATACAATATTATTATTTAAATCACCTATAAAAAATATAGTAAATAATAAATCAGATGTAATTATATATTATATTACTCTTCTACATTTGTATCATTTAAGAATAAAATTAATATTGTCTAGAATAGAAATTATACATCACATATTATTTGTATTATTGGGAGTATTACCATGTATATACTATTGGAATAATAATATAATAAGTTTATGGATTATATCAGGTTGTGGTATCCCTGGTGGAATTGACTATGGATTATTAACATTAGTTAAACATAATAAAATAAGTAGTATTAGACAAAAAAATATTTCTAGTGTATTAAATAATTATATCAGATATCCGTTGGGTATGTATGGATTAACTGTGTCATTTATCGCTTTTCAAGAAAATATAATCATAGCAAATAAAATATTTTTTATATATATTTCTATATTAATATATTCTAATATAAGCTATTTTAATAAATTATCAATTGAAAATCATATAAATTCTAAATTATTATATTAATTTTATAGTTATTTATTCCATAAATTTTTCAATTTCCAAATAGGAGTTCCAATCCCAGTAGTTTTTTTAGTAATTCGATGAGCATAATGTCTACAATCATTTATACCAAGAAAATAATGTTTGTAGCGTTTAGTTAATTGCATCTCACAATCGATTATTTCTTCAATTGTCATATTAGTTGTACCCCAATACAATGTTTTGACATCAATTGCTCTATCTTTAAATGTTATATCTCTATTTTTATCACTAATATAACTTTTATCTTCATTAAAAGGTCTATAATCAAAGCGTATATTCTGTTTACCATTATAGAAGGATACACCTATATGATATATTTTCATAGAAGAATATAGCTCTTCTATATGTATATAAACATCAATATGTTTTTTTACAAATACTTTTTTTACAATTTCATTATATATATGTTTAATATTATCGATATTCATAAAACTAGTATTAATAGTTGATAAAGTTTTTTGATGAGGTATATTGTAATTTAAAAAATTTGCTTTTTTATTGTAATATGGTGTAATAGGTATACCTAAATTAGTATTGCAACGTATACTATGTATATTATTAATATATGGAATTATTATTTTATTGTGATAATTATTCATTAACATACACATGCTAGAGTATGAATATAAAATTATGTTAAATAACAACATGTATAAATATAATAATATATGATGTTATTATTTTTTTATGATAAAAAACCTTTTATATTTTTTTATACCATCTTTAGTGTATCCATCACTGATTCGTTTAGGTTCTAAATTATAATTAATATTTTTTAGTAATTGGCGCAATAAATTAATCAATGGCCATTTCTGCTTATCTTGTGCCGTTTTTTGAGCACAAGTATATTTTGAAGAGCTTAATATTTTTTTTATATCTGGATTATCATCTAAAATAGATAAATATGTATCAGTGTTAAGTAAAATATTTCTCTCTATAATAATACCATTAATATCATTAATATTAATACATGTAATATTGCATTTTTTTAATATTGATATTAAAATAATCGAATTTTTACTATCTGGGTCTTGATTATTTTCATTTAATTGATCATTATTAAAACCATCTTTATTAGAAAAAAATAATTCTTTATCATATTTATTGTCCATTATATAATATATATTATATATTATATATTATAATTGTATTTAAATTCCATATTGTGGAATTGAATATATGGTTGCGTTATCAATTGTATTTTTTTCATATTGTGCAATAACTTTTGGATTATCTCTATTTTTAATAATATCTTCAAAATCATAAACATTCAGTTGCTCATCAATATAATAACAAATACCTTTTATTTCTTCTGCCCAAATAAGGGTTTTTTTTGTACTCTGAATATTTTCAACTTTATTACTTATAATACCATGAGGTGTTCCTTTACTATGAGTCCCACAATAATCACTATCATCTTTTTTTCTCCGCGTACATTGTTCCCCGTTTGCTCTATTAGCGCAACATCTTTCGTATTGAGGTACAATATTTTTAACACGTTTACGTTTCTGAAAATCTTCTTTTGATAATTCAACATTATTATAATCATATATAAATTTCAAAAACTCACTTTTATTTACTTTTCCAGTTACAGTACATTGGTTATCATCAAACCAATCCTTAATATCATTCTTAAATTCCATAAAATGGCCATCAAACTTTTTTCCTAATCTTTTTTCCATAATAATATTATTTATGTTATTATTATTATTAATATTAACTTTAGTTCAATTTTATATAATTTAATTAAATCTATTTAAAGAATCCGGGAAATTCTTGTGGTAAGAATAAAAATAGTATAATTAATGCTATAAACCATGCTAAATAAATTGAATATGATGCGAAAGATATGTTTAAAAAATTAAATATAAGTGGTATTACAATAATCATAAATAATATGCTAAAACTACCATACATTATTTTATTAAATAAATTCATAATAGTATTTAATATTATTCAATATTAAAATTTTTTACAGTCATTTTAGAATTATTTATATATATATCAGTATTAACATAATGATATGATAACGTGTATTGTTGATTAAAATTTTTTAAGATATATTTATTGCTGATTTTTTGTGTGTTATTTAAAGAATCATGAGAGTTAGTATATGATATAAATATTGAATCATATTTATTTATCCATTCTGTATTAGTATATTTTATATTATTATGATTTTTATTTAGATAATATAGTGTATTATCTGTAAATATAGCTGAACGAATAATACCACCCTTTTTATGCAAGCCATAATCGTTTATAATTATAGATTTATTATCACTATGTATTTCTTTTTTACCTTTACTCCATATAGCATATTTTAAAGAATTTTCATAATTTGTAAAATAATAATATGGACCAAATGAATCCTCTGGACTAGATTTATTGATACCAAATATTGCAATAAAATTAATATATGTATAATAATTTCCATAATATGCAATACATGGTGTAATTAATTTTTGATCATTTTTATCAAATAAATATGATAATATTGTAACCGTTTCAAAAATTTCACTTACTGAATGATCAATATGAAAATTTAGTATTTTATTTGTGTTAATTATTTCATAAATGCTTGCCCACCACCAATTATCATTATATTGTTGATTAGATATATGTATTTCATCAACTTTATGATAAAATATATATTTTATACCATTAAATTCCTTGAAACCTTTATATAATGGTATTGTATCCGTTTTATTAAATATAGTATTAAGTGCGTTATTAATTTCTTCGACAGAACATTTTACTTTTGGAAAATATAATTTATTATCGTTAGATGATTTGAATAATAAATATAACAACATCGGATTCTGTATATTTTTTGTAATAACATTATAAATGCAAATAAATGCTGTATCATTATCATAGTTTAATTCTTCATTAACAATAGAATTATTAATCTTGTAATTGTAAGTGTTAGTATCTATTAATTTTGGTACTATAATATTATTAGAATAAGTAATTATATTATTATTTTTATAAAAATTACACTTGATATTATCATCAAAAATCTTATTATCTTTATCGTTATCTATATCATTATCATTATCATTATCATTATCATTATCATTATCATTATCATTATTCTCTCTGTGATCTACTTGTATTTTGTTTTTTTGTATATTAAATTTAGCAATTATTGTATTTTTGTTGTTAAAATACATTATAATTATAATATTATTTTTTTTTTATATTCTCTTTAATTGTTATCTCTCTATTTTCAATTATAAATTTACCAACATCATTTATATCTACACTATCATCATTATCAAAATATTTTGATAATGCAATAATAATGTTATTTTTATTTAAAGGTGCTTTAACTTTATTTTTTGTAAATAAAATTTTACCATCATTTACATCAAAACAATCAATCTCGTGGTCTTTCATAACACTTATCAAATTTTCAGTAAGTATTTTTTTCTTATCTCTCCTTTCTTTAATTAATTTCTGGAGATTTTTGATTTCACTGTCATATTTAATCCATTCTTTAATATTATTTTTTAATACAACTTTAGGGTCCATTATTATTATTATTAATAAACATTTAAATTATTAATAATAAGTATATTTTCTTGATATAATTAAAATACATGATTACTTGATTTACTATCAAGAATTAATCTAGTAATTAATTCTTTTTTTTTTCCAGAAACTTTTAATTTATAATGTTTTAGTATTTTTTTTAGTTCTAAAATTTTGTAATTTTTGTTTATCATAATAAATTTTTCACTAGATTCAATTTCACTATTATCATTATTATCATTATTATCATTATTGCTATTTTTTTGTATTGTTTTATGATGTTTATCACAATAAATATTATTGTTTAATATATATGCATTTTCAGAACAAATTTTACCTTTATGTTTACCAGATTTATTTATCCAAGTACAACTATTAATCTTCATACAATATTTACTAGGACAATTTACACCTTTAATTGATGTAATATTATCAATATTAAAAAATGGAATCAATTGATCGGAGATATTTCTGCAATATGGACATTTAATTTGATTGATATTTAGATGTGTAACTTCTAGATATTTATTATAATTTTTTTTTTGTTTTATTAATTCAAGATACAATGACATATAATTAAATTTATGATTACATGGAAGAGTAATAAAATTGTCGACTAATTTAGAATTAGTTAATAAACATTTTTCATCATCTGTTAAATTACTGGCATTATCATCATCATCATTCCAGTTTTTTATTTCTTTAAAAAAATCAATATTATCTTGAATTATATAATTCATTAAATATAATTATAATTAATCTTTATATTAATTATAATGTCAAAAAAAGAATGGGGAAATATAACATGGACTTTATTTCATAGTATTGGAGAATCTATTAAAGAAGACAGTTTTTTAGTAGTAAAAGATACAATAATAGATTTAATAAAAATTATATGTTCGAATTTACCGTGTCCAGATTGTAGTGAACATGCAAAAATATTATTACAAAAATCTTTAATAAATAATATGCAATCTAAATTACATTTACAAGAATTTTTAAGACAATTTCATAATAAAGTAAATGTAAGATTAAATAAAGAAACATTTACACTAGAACAAGTAAATGAAAAATATAAAAATCCAAGAATAAACGCGATTATAAGTAATTTTATTATTGTATTTAGTAAACAAGTGTATAATCAAAGGTTACTTATGGAGTCATTTCATAGAAGACAAAGTATGACGAAAATTATAAATAATTTAAAAGTAATTTCTCCTCATTTAGTATAAAATTTATATAGAACTTTTCTTTACTTTTTTACACAAAAATTTAGTTTTTGATGGTCTACTGCATATCGTATTGTTAGATGATACAGAATTAAATAATAATAGCTGTTTATCCGTAACCCATAATAAAAAAACCCAACCTGTACCAACGCCAAATCCAATAATTACACCAATTATAATTCCTAATATTGAAGAACATTTGTATGTGTATTGATATATAATATTTAAAATGGTAAATATAGAAATAAATACTAATAAATATGCATTAACAAGTTTATTTAATATCATTGGAAACAATAAGTATGCTATAATATAAAATAATATTGTAGTATCAACTGATGCTGATGAATTGCTAATTAAACCACCATTAATAACATTACAACTCAATGATGCGCCTGGTAATTTTTCACCGAAAGATGGTTTTATACTTGAAATTAATTTACTTACACCAATATCACATACAGCAGCGATTACTAAACCACATAGATATATTATACTATTTATTGGTTGTGAATTAAACATTGTGGTAAAAAAAATAAATAGCGATATAAATAATGGCGATAATGCCGCAATAAGCTGTATAATATTATACGGACCTAAATTAATAGCCATGATATATATATTAATATATTATTATTAACTTAAATTTTTCAATAATAATATAAATTAAACA
>Ga0228664_1000183_pt1 | contig 41115 bp, 37 predicted proteins | sample 78DmetaG_FD_183029 | JGI IMG/M metagenome (GOLD analysis project Ga0228664, IMG submission 183029) | Seawater microbial communities from Monterey Bay, California, United States - 78D | ecosystem: Environmental > Aquatic > Marine > Coastal | place: USA: California | collected 2016-09-26 | reverse complement strand
AAGTAAATTAGAGTCTGTGTAATTAAAAGTTGATAATTCATTACTTAAGTTTTCTAAAAAATTAATTTGAAGATTTATATTTATAAAAAGATAGTCCCTGAAATATTCTAGGAAAACAGCAAATGAAATTAAGATGAAATATTTAAGTTTTTGCTTCATTTATTTTAGAAAATTGAATTATCCACCAATACCATAACCCTAGCATTGAGACATATACAATGAGTTGAAATGTTATATTGTGGTTAAAATCTAAAATATAAGGATTTGTAGCAGAAATATATGTTAGAATGGCAACTCTAATAACATTGATACAATGTAATATTAATATTCCTAGCGGAATAAACCATAACTTATTTAAAACCTTACCCTTAAATGAGAAAATAAAAATTGTGAACAATCCAAATACTTTTATTCCGTTACATGGCTCACCAATCCAAACTCCATGACTATATGGATAGTCTAAAATTTTTGTGATTACCATATCACCATGAACTTCCGTAGTTGTCTTAAATTTAAAAAAAGAAAGTAAGGTGTTAGATTGGGAACTTAATAAACTTGAAAAGGAGGTTAAAAGGTCAATTTCTATATTAAGAAAATCATCAATTTTATATAAATAATGGTAGAAAAAAAACCATAAAAGAATTGAGGGAATAAAAAGAAATAGAAAGTTGAATTCAGGCTTTTTTAAATTCAATTAAAAATTATTTGTTTTTAGAAAGAAATTTATATCCTAATAGTATGCTTAAAAATGTGAAGATACTTATTCCTCCGTCTACAGGGATACAAGGAGGTGGCCAGCAATTTGGTCCATTATTAGGTAATCCAGGTGGTTGAGAAAAAAAAACATTTAATGTTAAAATAAATATTAAAATTAAAGCAATCTTATAAAAACTCATATACAAAACTATGTTTTTTATTTATTTTAAGTTCTTTTAAATAGAATAAATTAGATATTTGTTAAAAAAACAATGAAAGTTGATAATGGAAAGTAAAAAATCCGCTAATATAATTTCACAAAATGACATGTTATGGCTACTAAATGCTATATTAAAAAATTGGTATATTTTTTTAATTTTTATTCCAATTTTCATCTTTTTGGGGCTACTATATAATCATAAACAAAAAGAATTTTATCTTACTAAGGTTGAAATTTTATTAAAATCCAATGATGTATATGATTATCAAGAAAATTTACAAAGCAGTTTAGGTTTCTACAATTATTATGGAGACATTTCTAACCAAAAAAGAATCATTGGATCTTATGATATGATTCAAAAAGTATTAAAAAAAATAGATTTATCGTGTTCTTATTTTATAAAAGGAAGATTAAATACAAAAGAGTTTTTTAATGAACTACCTTTTAAGATTAAAGTAGATGTTCTTGATTCAAAATTGTATGAAAAAACATTAGAATTTCATATAATTGATGGTAAAAGGTATAGAATAAATTATTCGCTTGATGATATTGAATATGAATCCTTTCATTATTTTGATTCTACTGAGACTACCAATCATTATTCCATCAATTCAAAATTAAATGGATACCTAGATTTTAATAGTGTTGAAAATATATCTAGTATCAATTACAATGTGATGTTCCATTCTGAGAATTATTGGATGAATTATATAATTTCTAATTTATCAATCGAGAATATAGAATACACATCTCTCCTGGCAATTAGTTTAGTTGGTGAGATACCGGAACGTTCTAGAATGATTTTAGATATTCTTGCAAAAGAATATATTGATTACACCTTAGAGAATCAATTTAGAATAAATGAAAATACCATGTCTTATATTAATGTTCAATTAGATAATGTTGTAAATGTTATTGACTCTATTCAGTTTGAATTACAAAACCTCAGAGACAAGAAAGGAATTTTAGATGTAGATAAAGAGTCTGAGAAATATTTTCAGTCTTTAATGTTACATCAGACATCAGAGAGAAAATTAAAGTTAAAAGTAAAATCGCTTGAAAGTTTAATTGATTATTTAACCAAACTTAAAGATGTAAGCATTTCACCTCCATCTTTATACGTTACTAACGGAGATGAATACCTAAAGAATTCTTTAAATGATTTTTATAAAAATCAATTAAAAAAACTGGAAATGAACCATGGTTACAAAGAAGGACATCAAGAACTTGATAAATTAGATGAAAAAATAATTAATCAAAGAAAAAACCTCCTTATTTATATTCAAAATACGGTGAATGCGTTGAATTCTGAAATAAATATTGAAAGAGATGAGATCTCTTATTATAAATCGCTAGTTAAAAATATCCCTGTTTCTCAGCGAGACATGGCTTCTATTCAAAGAAAACTTGAGGTAAATGAGAAGTTATATGAATTTTTGTTAGAGAAAAGAGCTAATACTTCAATTGCTAAGTCTGGTATAATTCCACAAACCAAAATTATTGAAAAAGCAAGAAATTTAGGGTTAGTTGGATCTAGTAAAGATAAGAATTTACTACTTTTTACATTGATTGGGGTAATTTTCTCATTATTTATAGTGATTATTATAAAAGTATTTTTTGAGAAGATCAATAATATTAATGAATTAGCTGAATCTACTAAAATACCTGTATTAGGTGGGTTACCCTTTATTAAAGATTTTGATAATATAATTGATTTAAAAATAAAATCTAAAGATAATTTTGCTGAATCATTAAGAACAATACGTACTTCCATGAATTTTTTACTAGAGAAAAACAATAATGAATCAAAATTTAAATCCTTTTTAATTTCCTCCATTCATCCTGGAGAAGGTAAAACATTCACAACTATAAATCTTGCCAGAATTTTTTCTAGTTCAGGTAGAAGAGTTCTTATTGTAGATTTTGATATGCATAAGCCAAAAATTCACAAAGAATTAAAAATTGAAAACAAAACAGGTAGTTCTACTAATTTATCCAATGAATCTAAATTTATCGACACTTTAAAAGAAATTGATGATAATTTATTTGTAATGACAAGTGGTCCTGTTCCTCCCAATCCGTCAGAGTTAGTCCTTTCGAAAAATGTTAATAGTCTTCTCAATTTTGCTAAAGTAAATTTTGATTATATTTTTTTTGATACTCCTCCTGTAAGTTTGATTACTGATGCTTTAGTCCTATCGTCAATTGTGGATCATTCGATATTTGTGTTGAACACTAGGATGGCTAAAAAAAAGAGTTTAAGATTTCTTGATGAAATTACAGAAAAGTCTAAAATAGAGAGTAAAGCAATAATATTAAATGGTATTAAAAAAAGTCGTTTGAGATATTATTACGGTAAATATGGGTATGGATATGGGTATGGATATGGGTATGGATATGGATATGGATATGGGTATGGATATGGGAACGAAAATGACAGCTATTAAATTAATATGTTTAATTTTACAAATATGAAAAAATTCTTATTATCCCTTATTATTATGAATTCGATTTTGATAAAAAGTCAATATATTTCTAATGGTACTGGTGGTGGAGATTGGCATACTGCTTCTTCTTGGTCTCCGAATGGAATTCCAGCTTCCACTGATAATGTTACAATACAAAGTGGAGACGTAATTACAAAGGCAACAAACAATTATGCTTCTTGTAAAAACTTAATTGTTGAATTTGGGGCTGAAATAGATTTAAGTAACAGCGGATATGAATTAAGAGTAAGTTCTTCCTCAAGCATTACAAATAATGGCACTATAAGTAATGGCTGGATTGAACCTGGAAATTTTAATACAATAACTGGTTCTGGAAATTTCACAAATATGAAACTCATAAAATATGGTTCGTACTTTTATTTGGGAGGGGATTTCAGTTTTGAAAGAATTTCCCTTAGAACTGATGCCGATTTATATATAAATCCAGGTGCTGTTCTAACAATTAACGATAGATTTGATTTTTATAGTGGTGGTTTCATTTTTAACAATGGTAAAATTATTATTAATACAACAAACATTTCTGACTTAATATATTCCTCATCAGGTGATTTAGAAAGTAATGTCAGCGGAGAGTTGCCAATGCCTCAAGATTCCTATAATAATGTAACTTTAAATGCGTCCAATACTTTTGGGACGGGGGGTTATGGAGGTGGTAACGTGATAATAAATGGAAATTTAATTGTAAAAACCAATAATTCGTTTTCAAGAGACATTGACCTTAAGGGCAGTTTAATACTAGAAAATAGTGAATTGAATTTAAATTCCAATACTTTATTACTAGATGGAACTAGCTCTCAGTCTATTTCTGAAGTTGGATCGGGTATACTCAATATCTCAAATCTAGTTTTAGACAATAGCTCAGGTCTTTCAATTAACTCTGGAACAGTAAATATTTCTAATCTTTTAAAATCTAATAGTGGAACTATTACTCAAAATGGAGGAAACATTATTTTATTAAGCAACTCTATTTCCAATGAATCAAGAGTTAAGTTAAATTCTTCATCAGAATTTTCTTACAGCTCTGGTAATTTTACAGTACAAAGAAATTTTTCAGCTACAGATCATGGATGGCGAATGCTTGCTTGCCCAATTAAGAATGCAACTTTGTCTAACTGGGATAGTTATTTTAATTATTGTGGAATAAGTGGTGGTACAAACAATTATTCCTATGCAAATTGTGGAAACTTTTATAGCGTCTACACATACAATGAAAATTTAGCTAATTCTTTTAATGATGGATATGTTCCAGTAACTTCCTTATCCCAAAATATTTCAGATGCTACAGGAACCTTTATTTACACAAATAGTGGAACATACGATATAACGGTTACTGGAACACCTGAGTTTGATGATATTTCGGAGCCAATTACAGCTTCCAACGATGGGTGGAACCTAGTCTCAAATCCATATCCCTCAACTATTGACTTCGATTTATTTAGATCCTATGGGTCAAATTCTAGCAGAATATCAGATTCTTATTATATATATGAACATGAAAATTACCGTTGGTTAACATTCTCATCAGGCACTAGGTTAATTCCACATTCTCAAGGTTTTTGGGTTCAATGTATATCATCAGGTGATCTTGACTATAGTATTAGTACTTCGGTTGAATCTGATGCTGCAGCTTTTACTAGGTCTTCTAATGGAATTAATTACCCTTTAAAGCTTAGATTGACCAACCATGTAAATAATAAAATTAATAATTGTGAGATTTTTGCAGATGCTCAATATTCAGAAAATTATGAACTAGGTGACGATATTATTAAATTTTTCTCACCTTATCCTGATTATGTTTCTAGTATTTATTTTATTGACAATCAAGGAAATGAACTATACATGCCAAAAATTAATAATAACCAAAGTATTGATTTTCCAATAGGAGTAATTACTGGTGAATATGTAAATGGATTACATACTTTAAGTTTTGAAAATCTTGATGAATTTATGATTGGCTCTTGTATTGAATTGGAAGATTTAAGTAATGGAATAATTACTGACTTAAGAAATGATAGTATTTATTCATTTTATTCTGATTCAACATCCCCTAATCCAAGATTTATACTTCACATAGATGTTAATTATGATATTAACGTTACAAATTTAACTTGTTTTAATGATTCTAGTGCTTCAGTTTCTTTAACTGGAATTTCAATGCAAAATAGTTATTTTAATCTAATAGATTCTAATGGCTTAGTAATTGATTCTATTTTTTGTAATCAAGATTCTATAGTCTTTGATAATTTAAATGCAGGAAATTATAGTTTGTTTACAAACCATTCAAATACTTGTTCTCTAGATAATCAAAATATTGTAATTACACAACCAGTCGAAATAGTTGCAGATTTTAATTGTGTCCATGATACTATATTTTTAGATTCTAACGGATTAGCTGAACTAAGATTTATTAATCTCTCACAAAATTCAAATTCTTTCACCTGGGATTTTGGAGATGGGAATTCATCCGTTAGTTTTAGCCCAACTCATACATATAATAATTCAGGCAACTACAATGTTACATTAATTGCCTACAATGATACCTCTCAAATTTGTTCTGATATTTTTACCAAAACTATTACAGTACTCAGCCCTTACTTAAATATTAACGAATATAGGTTTAAAGACGTTATTAGTGTCTCAAACAATCTTATAACATTTAATAAAGATTTTGTAAATAATGACGCCTTTAAAGTTTATTTGTATGATTTAAATGGAAAGATTTTAAATAATTTTAAAATTTCAAGAAATAATAATATCATTGATTTATCTAATATTAAATTTGGAATTTATTTGATAAGTGTATTAAAGAATGATGAGCAAATATACTCTTCAAAAATTCCAATACATTAATTTAAATGATAAGCGTTGTTTTAACTACTTATAATTATGGAAAGTATATTGAACGGGCAATAAGAAGTTGTTTAGCCCAAACATTAGATAATTCTGAATTCGAGATTATTGTTGTTAATGACTGCAGTACTGATTTCACAGAAAAAATCTTAGTTAATTATGAACATGAAGTTAGTGTTTTTAATTTGAAAAAAAATATAGGTCTTTCTGCAGCAAGGAATTTTGGTGTCAAACAATCTAAAGGTCAGTTTATAGTTTTTTTAGACGCTGACGATTATTTGCATAATCAAATACTAAATGTTCAAAAACTATTTCTGGAAGAAAATAATTCGTTAGATGCAGTTTCTGTTGATTATTATCAAGTTGATGAAAGAGGAAATCATAAAAAACACGTAAACGCAGAAAAAAAACCAATAGCTTGTGGAATTATGTTTCGAAAAGATCTTCTATATGAAGTTGGATTGTATGATGAGAATTTTCACGCACGAGAAGAAGAAGAGTTCAGGATTAGGTTTGAGAAAAAATATAGAATTTATAATATACCTGTTCCATTATATCGTTATTGGATTCATGATGATAATTTAACAAAAAACAATGCTAAAATGAATCATTATAAAGATAAACTAATTAAAAAGCATGGCAATTAGTCATACTGTCTTAGAGGGTAATATTGTTTATTTAAGATATATTAAATTAAGTGATGTCAATGATAATTATTTAAGCTGGTTAAATGATGATCAGGTAATGAAAGGCATTTTGTCATCAGGTTATAATTTAGGAAAATTAAAATCTTATGTAATAGAAAAAATTAATTCTAGACATACTCATTTTTTCGCCATAATAACAAAATCTAGTAACCTTCATATAGGAAATATTAAGTTAGATTTTCATGACTCAAAATCCAATCTTTCTGAATTAGGAGTTTTAATTGGGAATAAAGATTATTGGGGAAAAGGAATTGCAAAAGAAGCTTGTAGCTTAGTCTTGGATTATGGGTTTAAAAAATTAAATCTCAGAAAAATATTTTTAGCTGTTTTTGAAAGCAATATTCATGCAATAAAGCTTTACGAATCTTTAGGTTTTAAAACTGAGGGAAAATTAAAAAAGCATGTTTGTGTTCAAGGAGTTCTTTATGACAAGTATTTCATGGGTATTTTTTCTAAAGATTATTTAAAAAAATGAATTTATTAATTATACAAGCTCGAATGGGTTCATCAAGGTTGCCTGGAAAAGTAATGAAAGAAATTAGTAATACTCCTCTTTTACAAATGCTAATGAATAGAATTTCAAAATCAAAATATGTTGACGATATTGTAGTTGCTACCACTCATAAAAGTGAAGACGATTTAATTGCCGATTATTGTAAAAAAAAAATAATCTCTCATTACAGAGGAAGTGATTGGGATGTCTTGGATAGATTTTACCAAACTGCTATTTCACAGGAGAGAAAACCAAATAATATTATTCGCATTTGTGCTGACAACCCTCTTTTATCTTATGATGTAATCGATGAAGTTTTTAATAATTACATTAAAAGTGAAAAAGATTATTTTTCAAACTCTAATCAAGAACCTGATTATTTGGAAGATGGATTTGATGTTGAAGTATTTTCTTTTAAAGTTTTAGAACTAGCTTGGAAAAATGCAAAACTACTTTCGGAAAGAGAACATGTTTGTCCTTATATTAAGAAAAATTTTTCTTGTGGATGGAAAAAAACAAATATCAATTATAATTATAAGCTTTCTGTTGATACTCAAAATGACTTTAATTTAGTTAGTAAAATATTTGATGAGCTAGCACATATTGAAGACTTTAGTATTGAAGAGGTTGTTCAGTTAATAACTAATAAGCCATATTTATTAAATATAAATAAAGAAAGTAAAATTAATTCTGGATATTTGAGGTCGTTAAAAAACGATAAAAAAATTGGGTAATAATAAATTCATATCAAATTTTGAAAAATCTAATGAATATCGTAGAGTTATTCATAGTTTAATACCCGGAGGAGCTCATACATATTCAAAAGGAGATGATCAATTCCCGATAAATTCACCTGCTGCAATTACTCATGGGAAAGGCGCATATGTATGGGATCTTGATGGAAATAAATATTTTGATACATTAATGGGTTTAACTTCTGTTTCTTTAGGGCATGCTTACGAGCCAGTATTGGATAGAGTTAGAGAAGAATTATTAAAAGGATCTAATTTTTCAAGACCTTCAATAATTGAGCGCGAAATGGCGGAGAAGTTTTTATCCTTAGTTCCTCAGCATGACATGATTAAGTATGCTAAAAATGGATCAGTTGTTACCACAGCCGCAATTAAATTAGCTAGGGCATCAACTGGTAGAAATATTGTGGCAAGGACTGCTGAACATCCATTTTACAGCTATGATGATTGGTTTATAGGTTCAACTGATTGTGACTTTGGAGTTCCAAGAGAAGTAAAAAACATGACTGTAACTTTTAAACATAACGATTTAGATGATTTAAAACGGATGTTTAACGAGTACCCTGGACAAATTGCATGTATTATTGGAGAGCCTGAAAAGTGGGAAATTGTTGAACCAGATTTTTATGAAAAAGCAATTAAAATTGCTCACGATAATGGGGCTCTATGGATTATGGATGAAATGATAACTGGTTTTAAGACCGATTACCCTGGTTCTATAAAGAAACTAAATGCTAATCCTGATATGTCTACGTGGGGAAAGGGTATTGCTAATGGCTTCTCGTTTTGTGCATTAACAGGCAAAAAAGAAATTATGGATTTGGGAGGGATTAAAAATCATGGTGAAAAAAAACTATTTTTAGTGAGTACTACTCATGGAGGTGAAACCACAGCTATTGCTGCTGGTTTAGCTACTATGAGAATTTTTGAAGAAAATAATGTAGTTGAATACAATCAAAAAATTGGCCAATATTTTATTGATGGGGTAACTAAAATTTTATTTGAGAATAAGGTTAAAGATTATTTCACCTTAACTGGTTTCAATTGGAGTGTTGGTTTAATCGTTAAAAACAGAGAGAAACAACCTTGTATGTTCTATAGGACACTGTTCATGCAGGAAATGATTAAGAGGGGATTTTTATATCAAGGTATTTTGTCACCATGTTTATCGATGAGTAAAAATGATATAGATTTAATGCTTGAAGCATTTAGTGATTCTGTTAAAGTATTTAAAAAGGCTTTAGAAGAAGGTTTTAGTAAATATTTAATAGGTCCTGAAATAAAACCAGTATTTAGAAAATATAATTAAAATGGTTATAAGAACAATAGATCCGAACGAAATAGATTTCAAGTCTAAATTTGATCTTTCAGGAAAATGGATTGTTATAACAGGGGCATGTGGTTTAATTGGTAAAGCTTTTTGTGAAGCTGTTGCTCAATTTGGTGCTAGTGTAGTAGTAGCAGACATGGAAGTGTCGGATCCTGAAAAATTTGCCGATGATTTAAGTGTTAAACACCAAAAAGAAATGATTGGTTTAAGTGTTGATGTTTCTAACAAAGAATCAGTAAAAAAATTATTAAATAAGACTTTAGAGAAAACAAAAAGAATTGATGGTTTAGTTAATGCTCATCAAAATAAATCACATTTAATTTTTGAAAAATTTGAAGAATTAAATGAAGATAATTGGGACAAAGTGGTTGACGTAAATTTGAAAGGAACATTTTTAATGTGTCAAATTATTGGGACACATATGGCTGAAAGTGGTGGTGGAAAAATAGTAAATTTACCTTCAACCTACTCAGTTGTAGCTCCTAATCAAAATTTATATAAAGGAACCAATATGGGTTGTCCTGCCGCCTATTCTGCATCAAAAGGAGGTGTTGAGGCATTAAGTAAATATTTGTCAAGTTATTGGGCATCAAAAAATATTCTTGTAAATATGATTACTCCACACGGAGTTTGGAATCATCACGAAAAACAATTTGAAGAAAATTTTGCTAAATTTTCTCCATTGGAGAGAATGAGCTATAACCATGAAGTGGCTAGTTCTTTAATATATTTACTTTCCGATGCTTCATCCTATGTTACTGGAGATAATTTATTAGTTGAAGGAGGGTGGACAGTATGGTAAATAATGAGGAAGAAAATTGGACATTAGTTATTGATAAAAAAAGCAATAAAAGTATTCTTCAAATATTAAAATCTATTTTAAGCTATAAAGACTTATTGTTTTTATTTGTTAAACGTGATTTTATAGCACAATATAAACAGACTCTATTAGGCCCTTTGTGGTTTTTTATTCAACCAGTTTTAACAACAATTACTTTTAGTGTAATTTTTGGAAATTTAGCCAAAATATCAACAGACGGAATTCCAAATATTTTATTTTACATGACAGGTATAACATTTTGGAATTATTTTGCTGACTGCGTAAATAAAACATCAAATACTTTTACCTTAAATCAAGGTTTATTTGGGAAGGTTTATTTTCCTAGATTAATTGTGCCAATTTCAATCATTTTGACGAACCTTTTAAAATTTTGCATTCAGTTTTTCTTATTAATTATTTTTTGGATTTATTATTTCTCTATTTCAGACTCAATTATTATTCAAAATACAATTTTATTTTTCCCACTTCTTATTTTTTCAATGGCACTATTAGGTCTTGGAGTTGGAATGGTAATATCTTCATTAACAACAAAATACAGAGATTTATCTTTTTTAGTGACTTTTGGTGTTCAACTTTTGATGTATGCTTCCCCGATAGTTTATCCCTTATCAATTGTCCCAATTAAATATAAATGGATTATTTTGTTAAATCCTATGACAAGCATAATTGAAACTTTTAAACATGGTTTTATTGGAGTGGGAGTTTTTGAACCTGTTTGGTTAATTTACTCGTTTTTCATTAGTGTTTTATTATTTTTTATTGGAGTTAAAATTTTTAATAAGGTTGAAAAATCTTTTATTGATACAGTGTAAGTGAGCAAAATAGTTTTAAAAGTAGATAATGTAGCAAAACAATATAGACTTGGCATTGTGGGCACAGGTACTATTTCTCATGATTTAAAGCGTTGGTGGTATTCAATTAGAGGGTTAGAAGATCCATATATTAAATTGGGTTCGGATAATAAGCACGAAGAAATTAGTGGTGATTATGTATGGGCGTTAAAAGATATTAACTTAGAAATAAAAAAAGGTGAGGTTATTGGGATTATTGGGAAAAATGGAGCAGGCAAATCTACTTTGTTAAAATTACTTTCTCAAGTAACTAGCCCTACAAGTGGAACAATTAAGATAAAAGGGAGGATAGCTTCTTTATTAGAAGTAGGTACTGGGTTTCATCCAGAACTAACAGGAAGAGAAAATGTTTTTTTGAATGGTGCAATTTTAGGGATGACAAAAAAAGAAATAGGTTCTAAATTCAATGAAATTGTTTCATTTTCAGGAATTGGTAAATATATAGATACACCTGTCAAAAGATATTCATCTGGAATGATGGTACGTTTAGGATTTGCTGTTGCGGCACATTTAGAACCAGAAATTCTAGTAGTTGATGAAGTTTTGGCTGTTGGAGATGCAGATTTTCAGAAAAAATGTTTAGGAAAGATGAAAGATGTATCTAATCAGGGAAGAACAGTTATTTTTGTTAGTCATAATATGACATCAATTAGGAATTTGTGTTCCAAAGGAGTATTAATAAAGAATGGCAAAATTGACTTTATAGGTGATATAGACAAAACCATTTCAAATTATTTAAAAGATGACAACTTAAATAAAAAAGATATAAAAACATCAATTGATTCTTCATTAAGTACATATTCAACTGGTGATGCAAAATTTAAAAATGCATACATATCAAACAACTTTAAAAGTCAAACCCCAATAAATATTTTGCATTATCAAGAGCCATTTTTTATACATACTAATCTATTAATAGCTAAAAAATTAAGTAATGTATGTATTTCATATAAGATTGTCAATGAATATGGCGAAGTGATAACAAATTCATATTCATATAATAATAAAGAATTATTAAGTTTTGATGTTGGTAGTTATACAATCAGTTTTAAGTCCCCATTATTTTTATTACCAGGTAAATATGCTTTGTCTTTTTCTGTTTTTCATTTTTACACTGGAGAAAGTATTGATTTAATTGAGTATTTTAACCCATTTAGAGTTTTAAAAGAATCTTTAAATGGAGATAAAGAATACCCTTGGGAAACAGTTAAAGGTTATGTAGAAATGGATGAGGATTGGATTATAAATAAAAATAAATAGAATGGATTTAAATAATTCTAAAGTATTAGTAATTGGAGGTGCGGGATTTATAGGTAGTTATGTTGTAGCTGAATTGCTAAAAGAAAATATAAATCAGGTTGTGATTTATGATAATTTCGCCAGAGGAAAAAAAGAATATTTGAATGAAGCACTTAAAGATGAAAGATGTTCAATTTTTCCTTTTGGAGGTGATATTAGAGAAGTTGATATACTTAATAAAGCAATGGAGGATATGGACTATGTTGTATGTTTAGCTGCCATGTGGTTATTACATTGTAAAGATTATCCTAGAACTGCATTTGAGGTAAACATTTCTGGAACATTTAATGTTCTTGAGGCTTGTGTTAAAAATAATATTAAAAAATTAATTTGGTCATCTTCAGCCTCTGTATATGGGGATGCTGTTGAACTTCCAATGACAGAAAGTCACCCATTTAATAATAAAAATTTTTACGGTGCATCTAAAATTGCTGGAGAATCAATGTGTACGGCTTTTAATGATCGTTATGGCCTTTCTGTGATTGGTTTAAGATACATGAATGTTTATGGCCCAAACCAAGATCAAACAGCTGCTTACACTGGTGTTGTCCCAATTATGTTAAATAAAATAGAAGCCAATGAATCTCCAATTATAAATGGTGATGGTTCTCAGGCTTATGATTTTATTTATGTTGAAGATGTAGCAAGGTGTAATGTTAAAGCTTTGAAATCTGATGTGAATTATGGGTTTTACAATGTTGGAACCGAAGAGCAAACTAGTATAAAAGAGTTATGTGAAACTATTTTAAAATTAAAAAGCTCAAACTTAAAAGTAAAATACAATCCATATTCAGAAGATGATGCAAGAGCTTTGGTTCAAAACAGAATAGGTTGTAAGGTTAAAGCTGAAAATGAAATAGACTTTAAATACAAGTTTACTCTGGAAGAAGGATTACAAGAATTAATTAAATGGAGAATTAAAAAAGGAATTGATAAAAAATGAAAATACCATTAATTAAGCCATTTATTAATCAAGAAATTAAAAATAAGGTTCTAGAGGTATTAGACAGTGGCTACTTAACAGAGGGCCCCGTAACTAAAGAGTTTGAAAATAAACTAAAATTATATTTAGGTTGTAGTCATCTTCACGCTGTTACGTCAGCTACTACTGGATTAGAAGTAGCTTTAAGAGCTTTAGGAATAGGCCCTGGAGATGAAGTAATAGTTCCAGACTACACTTACCCAGCAACCGCTTCTGTAATAGCTATTGTTGGGGCTAAAGCTGTAATAGTTGATGTTTCAAAGGAAGATATGTTGTTGAATTTTGATGCACTTGAGTCCGCAATTAATAAAAAGACAAAAGCTATTATTCCAGTTTCTTTATTTGGAGCACCTTTAGATTATGAGAAATTAAACGCCATTAAAGAAAAGCACAAGCTTTATATTGTTGAAGATGCGGCATGCTCTATTGGCGCTGTTTACAAGGGAATTAAAGTTGGGAATCAAGCAGATATTACTGTATTTTCATTACATCCTAGAAAATTTATTACAACCGGTGAAGGTGGAATTGTAACTACCAATAATAAAAAATGGGGTGATTGGATCAATTCTTACAAGCACTTTGGAATGGATATGAAGAGGTCTAATAGAGAGGGAATACAATTTAATATTATTGGTACAAACTATAAACTAACTAATATTCAAGCAGCTATTGGTCTTGGTCAGTTAGAAAATATTGATGAATTATTAAATAAAAGAATACTTCTCGCTAACAACTATAAAAAGTTAATTTCAGATCATGAAAACATTCATCTTCCCCAGGTTTTAAATCCTAAACAAAATTGTCAACATTCATTTCAAACATATATAGTGTACGTTAAAAATAGAGATGAAGTGATGAGAAAAATGAGAGCTAAAGGAACTGAAGTGCAAATAGGGTCTTATTCACTTCACATGCATAATGCTTTTAACAATAATTCTAATATTGAAATTGTTGGAGGCTTAACGAATAGTAAGTGGTGTTACGAACATGCCCTAGCACTGCCGCTTTATTATGACCTTACATTTGAACGACAAAAATCTATAATTAACCAATTAAGCACCAATCTATAGATGTGTGGAATAGCCGGAGTGTATAACTTAAATGGTGTTATTTTTTCTTCTGAAAAGTTGAAAAAAATGGCATCAACAATTGCCCATAGAGGTCCTGATGGTGAAGGTTATTATATTAATGATGATATTGCCTTGGCTCACAAAAGACTTGCTATTCTAGATTTATCTGAAAATGCTAATCAACCAATGACTTCAAAAGATGGCAAATGGACAATTGTATATAATGGTTGTATTTATAATTTTAAAACCCTAAAAAAGGAACTTAAAAAAAAAGGTTGTCAATTTATTTCAAGTTCTGATACAGAAGTTATTGTTGAAGGATTAGCAGTCTACGGAATTTCTTTTTTAAAAAGATTAAATGGAATGTTTGCTATTGGTGCTTGGAACAATATTCAAAAATCAATTTATTTAGCCAGAGATAGATATGGTATTAAACCATTATACTATTGGTTTAATGGGAAATCTTTAGTTTTTGCCTCCGAAATTAAAGCGATACTATCACATCCAGATTATTATGTTGATGTTAATTATGATGCACTAAATGAATATTTTACTTTTCAAAATTTATTTACTTATCAAACATTATTTAAAGGGGTTATAATGTTACCTCCTGCAAATACTGTAAGAATAAATAGAGAAAGTAAATATGTTAAACATGAATCATGGTGGGATTATGATTTTAGTTGTACTGACGAAAGTATTTCTTTTCAGGACGCTAAAGAAGAAACAGAAAGATTATTTAAACAAGCTGTTGAGAGACAAATGGTTTCTGATGTTCCAGTTGGCGCTTACCTTTCAGGAGGAATGGATTCTGGATCTATAACTGGGATTGCCTCAAAACATGTAAACAGATTAACAACTTTCACATGTGGCTTTGATATGAGTGAGGTGACAGGAATTGAATCAAATTTTGATGAAAGAAGAGATGCAGAACTAATGGCAAATCATTTTAAAACTGAACATTATGAACAGATAATTAATGCTGGTGATTTAAGATGGTCTTTACCAAGAGTAGTTAATCATTTAGAAGATTTAAGAGTTGGGATGAGTTATCCAAATTATTATATTTCACGTCTTGCTTCAAAATTTGTAAAAGTTTGCTTACAGGGAACTGGTGGAGATGAATTATATGGCGGATATCCTTGGAGATATTACAGAGTTTTTGACTCTTTAAATCAAAAAGAATTTTTTAATCAGTATTATGGATTTTGGCAAAGGTTAGTAGCAGATGATGATAAAAATCAATTGTTTACAAGTCAAGTTAAACCACAGTCAAAATATGAACCAAGAAAGGTTTTTGAAAATGTATTTCTCTTTAATAATAAGTTAAAATATGATAAACCAGAAGAGCATATAAATAATTCTTTATATTTTGAAATCAAAACATTTCTTCCAGGATTATTAATTGTCGGGGATAAACTCTCTATGGCTAATGGATTAGAAGAAAGATTTCCTTTTTTAGATAATGATTTGGTTGATTTTGCTCAAAAAATACCTGTTAGGCATAAATTAGCCAACTTAGAAAAAATGAAATCGATTGATGAAAATCTTTTTGGTAGTAAAAAGAAATTATACAAGGATTATAGAGATGGTAAAAATGTTTTAAGAAAGGCCATGGAAGATTTTATTCCCAAAAAAATAATAAATAGAAAAAAACAAGGGTTTTCAGCGCCTGATGAAAGTTGGTATAGAGGAGAGAATGCAGATTATATAAAAGAACTTTTATTAGGGAAAGATTTAGCTTGTGGAGATTTTATTAGACAAGACTTTATAAAGAAGATTGTTGATGAACACATGAATAAAAATATTAATCATAGATTACTTATTTGGTCTTTTATGAATTTTGAATGGTGGTGTAAGATATTTTTAAATAACTATAAAATTGATTGATGTGATTTCACATTCAAAACCATATTTAAGAGAAAAGGAACTTCAAGTATTAAATGAGGTTATTGAGTCTGGTTATTTAGCTGACGCTAACAAAACTGATGAATTTAGAACTTTGATTAAAAATTATATTGGAATAAAAAATTTAACTTTTACTTCATCCGGTACTCATGCATTATCAGCAATTTTTCAAATAATTGATTTGAAAAAAGGTGATGAGGTTATATTACCATCATATGTCTGTGAATCTGTTTTGATAGAAATTTTAAAGCGAAAAGCTGTCCCTGTTTTTTGTGAAATAGATTATTGGGTAAGTAATGAAAATTTTGTTCTAGAAAAAGTTAATTCAAAAACAAAAGCAATTGTTATTGTTCATTTATTTGGAATAGAATGTACTTTTGAAAAGTTAAAAGACACAGGTATTCCTGTAATTGAAGATTGTTGTCAATCCTTTGGACTTAAAATTAATAATCAAACTACTGGATCTATTGGAGATTTTTCTTTTTTTTCATTTCATCCTACCAAGTGTCTAACAACAGGAGAAGGAGGTGCTTTTTGTGTAAACAATGAAAAATATAATGATGTCAAAAAACATTTTTTAAAAATGAATCATTTCATTTTTAAAATGAGCAATCTTAATTCATCTATTGGGTGTAGTCAGTTATTAGATTATCATGATTTTTTAATGAAAAGAAAAAATATTGCTAATAGATATATTGATATTCTTAAAAATAATAATATTAATTATGAAATTAAAAATTCTATTTGGTTTAGATTTCCTTTATTAGTCACAGATAGTAATTTATTTATAGAATTTTTTAATGAAAGAGGCATTGCAGTTCGAAAAGGGGTTGATAAACTTTTACATAAAGAATATAGTTTTAAAGTTGAACTAAATAGAACAGAATATATTTTTGATCATACTATTTCACTTCCAATATATCCAGCATTAAAGTTTGAAGAAATAAACTTAATATGTAAAACATTGAATCAATATATATCTACATATGGGCTATAGCATTAGAGAACTTTCTAATGAGGATAATGAAAAATGGGATTTATTTATTTTTAAATCTGATAAAACATTATTGTATCATTCTTGGAAATACAAATTATTATTAGAACGATTTTTAAATTTAAAATCTAGATACTTATGTCTTTTTGATGAAAATGATAATATAAAATCAGCTATTCCCTTGTTTTGTTTTAATTCCCCTGAAGGTATGATAATCAATTCACTTCCTTTTTATGGAAGTCATGGTGGAGTTTTAGAATTTGATGGGAACGAAAAATATAAAAAAGCAATTCTTTCTAAGTACATAGAAATAATTGATAATGAAAATATTATATCAGCAACTTTAATTTCTAACCCTTTTGATAAAGGAAACTCTTTTCTTAAAGATAATTTATCATATGATTATATCGATCAAAGAATTGGTCAGATTGTAGATTTACCTAAAAATATATCTGCTGAAAAATTAGAGGATGAAATTTTTCAAATGTGTCATTACAAGACTAGAAATATGATCAGAAAGTCTATGAAATATGGATTTGATTTTATTGTTGATAATTCTGATAAATCTTGGGATTTTTTAAAAAAGACTCATAATGAAAATATTTTAAATATTAATGGCATTCCCAAACCTGATAATTTTTTCTCTTTAATAAAAGAAATTTTTACTCCTACAATTGATTATGATATTTGGGTTGCAAAAAAAAATGAGGAGTTTTGTGCAGCAATGCTAATTTTTAAATTCAATAAAACTATTGAATATTTTACACCTGTAATAGACCTTAAATATAGAAATGAACAACCACTTTCTGGCCTTATTTTTAATGCTATGAAAAACGCGTCTGAAAAAGGTTTTAAATTTTGGAACTGGGGAGGGACCTGGTTAAATCAAGATGGTGTATATAGGTTCAAGTCTCGCTGGGGGACAAAAGATTTCCGATATTATTATTATACGACATTGAAAAATAAGGAGTTGCTAAATTTATCTAAGGAGGAAATATTGTCAAAATTCCCTTATTTTTATGTGATATCTTTCAATGAATTAAATGAAAATTATTAAAATGGATGATTTTAAAGACTTTTCATCTTTCGAGTCTAATAAACGCTTAAAATTATTCAGCAAAGATTTATTTTTTGATGAAATATTAGACAATATTAATTCTAACTTATTAGAATCAGAAAAACTTATAGAAAAGCAATTTGAAGCTAATAATTCATTTCCATCGATATTAGTTATATCATCTCCTAGAACTGGTTCAACATATTTGACACAATTATTGGCTTCAAAATTTAACATTTCATATGTTTCCAACTTAATGTCTAAATTTTATAATGTACCATCAATTGGTGCATTTCTTCAAAAAAAGATGATCAATACTGAAGACATGAAAAAAACAAATGTTTTTCAAAGTCTTCATGGAAATACTGCTAATATTTATGAGCCTAGTGAATTTGGTTACTTTTGGGCTAGACATTTTAATTTTGGACAAAATCATCATGAACCAGAAGAAGAGGACTTAAATAAAATTAATTTTAAAAAATTAAACAAAGAGCTTGAAAATATTTCCAAAGTTTTTGAAACCCCTGTTTTATATAAATGTTCAATAGCCCCATTTTTATTTAAACAAATTTTATCCGAAACTAATGTATTTGTAGTTGTCTTAAATAGAAATAAAAAGGATACTGTAAGTTCTATTTTAAAGACAAGAAAAGAAAGGTTTGGTAATTATGATACTTGGTGGAGTATTAGGCCTTTAGGTTTTGAGACTATGCAAAAAGAAAAACCCGTAATTCAAGTTCAATGGCAGTACGATCAAATTTATAAATCACTTAATGATTATGATAAAAATAAATATTTTACTAGAGTGTATAATTGTAATTATGAAGATTTAGTTAAAAGTCCATTAGATGAGTTAAATTCGATTGCAAAACAATATTTGATATATACTGGATTAAATATTAACACTAATGAAAAATAGTTTTTTTATAACAATTGATTGTGATTGGGCAAGTGCTGAAATGATAATTGAAAGTGCTAAGCTTTTAATTGAAAATAATATTAAAGCTACTTGGTTTGTTACTGATAGTAATAAAGGAATAGATTTTTTAAAAGGTTATCCATTATTGTTCGACCTTGGGATACATCCGAATTTTATGAAAAACAGTACTCAAGGTGATAGCGAAGAAGAAATTATTAATTCTCTATTTAAAATCGTTAGTGATTGTAGTATAATAAGAACTCATGGTTTGTTGCAATCTTCAAATATGCTTGAGTCATTTTCTGAAAAATATAATCTTAAAATTGATTCTTCGTTGTTTATGCCTTTTTGTGAAAATATTGAACCTCATTTTTTTCATTTTGCAAAAAGTTCTTTATTTAGGATTCCCTATAACTGGGGGGACAATTATGCTCTAAATAATTTTAATAAATTGAAATCTAATTTCGATTTAATTCATTTTAATGGGCTTAAAGTATTTAATTTTCACCCAATCCATATCTATCACAATATTAGTTCTATTGAAAGTTATAACACAATAAAGAATAATGAAAAGCTAGTTAATCAAATATCTCATTCAAATGAATTTGGAATAAAAGATTACCTTTTGGAGTTGATATTTAGATGTGGGAAAAATAAATTAAAAAGTGAGAAACTTATTAAAATATATAATGAATATGAATGTTGAGGAAACAATTAATAAATACAAAGATAAACTAGGACAAAATGATTTTGGTTTTCTTAATAGGGTTTATCAAACTAATTCAAAAGTTTATTTAAATAGGTTAAAAAATATTGGTTTTGAAAATTATAATTCTGTTTTAGATGCAGGGTGTGGATATGGACAGTGGAGTATTAGTTTGTCAAAACTAAATTCTCATGTTTTGGCAACAGATATCTCATCATCAAGGGTGATAATAGCAGATGACATTGCAAAATCTCAAAACATAAAAAACATTGATTATAAACAAAGTGATTTAACAAATATCCCATTAAAAGATAATAGTGTAGATGCAGTTTTTTCTTTTGGAGTGATTTTTTTAGTTAATATTAAAGATGCATTGCTTGAGTTTCATAGGGTTTTAAATAAAGGAGGTAGGGTTTACTTCAATACAAATGGATTGGGTTGGGCATTAAATCTATGGCATAATGAACCAAATAAAACAGATGATTATATTCCGAGAGAAACTGTAGTTAAATCCTTTAAAAATACTTTACTAATTGAAAACGGAAATAAAAAAGAAAATGGCCAACAGGTTTCCGATAAAGAAGATATTATTCAATTAATTGAAAACATCGGGTTTAAATTAATTGAATGTGATGGAGATGGTTTAATAAATATTACAAATAATAATAATGAGATTAAGCCATTTTTTCAGAAAGAATATTTTGGATTTGAAGGAGTTACAGAATATTTAATTGAAAAAATTTAGACTAAAATTTCATTTCTTATTTAATTTTTATGAAAAAGAAAATTGCCTTAATAGGTAATATGAATAACAATTTTTTTTCAATTGCTAGATATCTACGTGATAGAAGTTATCAAGCTGATTTATTTTTAATTGATGAATTAGATCATTTTCTTCCCGATTCAGATACATATGATGATGATTACAAGGAATTTACTTTTGATCTTATTCATGATAGTTATTCGTTTAACAATACAATTAGTAAGGTTAAAGAACAACTTTCAGCTTATGATTATATCATTGGAACAAGCAAAGTCCCGGCAGTATTAAGTGAAAATAAAATAAAGTTAAATATGTTTATTCCTCATGGACAAGATGTTTTTTCTTACCCTTTTTATGAAGGAGGATATAAAATTTTATTTAAAATTTTAAGTTTTATTAATAATGATAAACTCGTACATAAAGTTTTCTGGAGACTGGGTATAAAAAAATTTATTTCTTTATATGACAGTTTTTTATTATCAAAAAATCAAACCAAAGGCTTGAAATTAACAGAAGTTATAATTTCAAATAATGCAGGTCATATATTTAAAAGTTCTATTCAAAAGATAGGTTTTAAAAACAAGCTATTAACCAATAGATTGCCTATTATTTATACGGATCAATATTCTTCAAAAAGTTTTTATTCATTCCAAAAAACAAATAAATACTTTAATATTTTATCAGAACTAAAAAATGAAAAAACAATGTTGTTGTTTCATCATTCCAGACATTCATGGAAAAATGCTCCAAGTAAGTTTTTTGAGAATGGTAATGATTTGTTGATTAAAGGATTTGCAAAGTTTATACAAAAAAATCCCACTTTCAAGATAAAGTTAGTTACTCTAGAATATGGAAATGATTTTCTGGCAAGTAAGAAATTAGTAAAAGAATTAGATATTGAAGATTATGTTATTTGGTTGCCTAAAATGTGCAGAAAAGAAATAATGTCAATTATTCCATTAGCTGATTTGGGTGCAGTTAGTTTTTCTATGCCATGGACATCAGGTGGAGTTTTATATGAGTATTTATCAATGGGGATCCCTTTTTTACAATGTGATACTGATAACATGAAGAATGATTCCTCAATTTATCCTTACATATCAGCAAATAATGATGAAGAAATATGTGGTGCAATTGAAGGTTATATTAAAAATAAGGATTCCTTTATTAATAGTGGTGAAATAGGAAAAAAATGGTTTTTAAAAAATGTTGTTCAAATTCCAATGGAAATTATCATTAATGAAATTGAATCATAGATGAAAGTTTTAATATCTAAATCTGTTTTTGGAGTTACTGGAAGTGCTCAGTGTTCTCAAGATATTATACGTTACTTAATAAATAATAATCATTCTTTGACGGTAATATCTCTTGAAGGAAATAATGGTTTTAGTTTTGAAACAAAACAGAATGATCTTTTAAATAAACTTAAATGGTTCATTTTTTATAAATCTTCAATAATTAATAATAATATTTCATTTTTAAAAAAGTTGTATTGGAAATTAAAATTTCCAATAGTTAGATATTTCAACAAAAGAAAGATTAATAAATTAAACATTAGGCATTTAATAGTAAATAGTACTGGAAGTTTAGATTTATTAAATGAAATTTCTTTGAAAGGGGCAAAATATTTTCGTAAAACTTTAGTTGTACATGAATCTCCAGATATCACAAAGTTTAAAGAAGTAAAAAAAAATAAAGAATATTATTCTCAACAATTTTCTTTTTTTTCAGATTATATTTTTGTTTCAAAAATAGTAAGAGATAAATGGATTAATTTTATTAATCTTGATAGAGATAAAACACACTATATCCCTAATACAATAAGGGAAGATCTCACAAAAAATTTATTAACTAAAAATATTTTTGATCTTAAAAAGGAATGTTCTTTATCAATGGAATCAAAAACTATTTTGTGTATTGGATCAATTCAATATTTAAAGGGACAGGATCTTTTAATAGAGGCTTCAAAAAAGCTATGGAATTCAGGAGATTATAACTTTGATTTAGTTTTAATTGGAGATGTTTATGAGAGTTTTGGCCTTAAAATAATGAATATGATTAATCAGTTAAAAATTGATTATCCTATAAAGTATAAAAAACCAGTTTCACCTTTTATGGCTTTGAAATATATAGCATCAGCAGATATCATTGTTTTACCTTCTAGAACTGAAGCTTTACCAAGAGTTATATTAGAAGGAATGGCTTTAAAAAAACCTATTATTGCTAGTGATGTTGGAGGAGTTTCAGAACTTATAGAAAATAACATTCAAGGATTAGTTTTTAATGCTGAAGATGTTAATAAATTAAGTGATTGTATGAAAGTACTTTTAGATGATAGTCAATTTATTAAAAACCTATCTGAAAAAGCCCATGAAAAATATTGGAATTTTTATTCAAGAAAAATATATAATAAAAATTGGAGTAATTTTCTTGATAGATTTGATTAGTTATCTTAGGATTTATTTAAAAAGTTTTAACAGATCAAGTGATGATCTCTAAAAATAATGTGGTGAAAATTAATAACGTTATAAACAACAAAAATATACTTCTTAATAGTAAACCTTATGTAATTGCTGAAGCAGGGGTAAATCATGAAGGATCAATAGATTTAGCAAAAAGATTAATTGATGAAGCGTCAGAAGGCGGTGCTCAAGCAATTAAATTTCAAACTTATAAGGCAGACACCATTGCATCAAAAGACAGTCCTTATTATTGGGATTTATCTAAAGAACCCACCAGAAGTCAACATGAATTGTTTAAGAAATATGATAAATTTTGGAAAAAGGAGTTTGAGCAATTAGCTAAATATTGTGAGACCGCAAATATTGAATTTATGAGTACACCTTTTGATGTTGAATCTGCTAAATTTTTAAATGATTTAATGCCTGTTTTTAAAATATCTTCTTCTGACATTACAAATTTGCCATTTATTGAGTTTATGTGTGATTTTAATAAACCTATAATACTATCTACTGGGGCATCATATTTGTGGGAAATACAGCAAACAGTGGAATTGATTGAAAAAAAAGGAAATGAATTATGCTTAATGCACTGTGTGTTAAATTACCCTACACCAAACGAACATGCTAATATTGCAATGATAAAAGATATATCAAATAATTTCCCAAAAGCAGTAACAGGATATTCTGATCACACATTACCTGAAAGTATGGATACTTGCTTATATGCTTGGATATTGGGTGCAAAAATTATTGAAAAACATTTCACTCATGATAAGAGTCTGCCTGGTAATGATCATTATCATGCAATGGATAAAGAAGATTTGAAACTTTTTTGGAAAAAAGTAAAACATGCGGAGGTACTTTTAGGACAAGAAAAAATAACTTCTCTACCATCAGAAGAACCTGCTAGAAAAAATGCAAGAAGAAGTTTAGTAGCATCTTGTGATATATCTGCAGGAACTAAAATCGATTATAATCATTTAACTTGGAAAAGACCTGCTCATGGAATTAGCCCTAGAGAAATAAAAAGTGTTATTGGTAAAAAAGCCTTATTTGACATTAAAGAAGATGATATTTTAAAATGGAAAAATATTGATTAATGAGAGAATCTGAAGTATTAAGATATAAAAACACGGTTAATGATCTTTTAGATCTTGGAGTAAATGATTATTGTGATTTAGGACCAGGAAGAGGAGAGATTGCTATAGAGCTTAAAAATAAAGGCAAAAACATTTGTTGTTTAGAAGCCCCTTGGGATTTTGAAAATCGAACAAGTTGGAGTAAAGATTACGAAATTAATGTGTTTAAGGGGGAGTTTTTTTCTTCTTCATTTCAAAAAGTTATTGAGCAAAATGTTCAATGTTTTTCTTTAATACATGCTATTGCTCATTTTAGATTCCCTCCACATATTGTTTTAAAAGAAGCATATAATAAACTTGAAAAAAATGGATATTTTTATTTATCTACTGTCAACGGTGGTTCATTGGATAGGGTGATGAAATTATTTAGAGGAAAAGCATTAACTGAAGAGGTTGTTGAATATGTTGACATGGGAGAGGAGTATGTTAAATATTGTAATCCCTCTGGAAAATATATGATTTGGGATAGTTGGATGCATGTAAAAGAATATAGAGATTATGAACTCAAAAAAATTTTTGAAGATGTTGGGTTTAAAGTTGTTAAACTATTTCATAGAAATAATTTTTCTCACTGGAAACAAAATATTGCGAGTAAGTTTTTGCCTCATCTAAGTGAAGAAATTATAATAGTTGGTCAAAAATGAAAAATGAATTAGAATTATGTTTTGATAAGCTTTGGCCTATATGTAGAAGTATTTCAGGTGATGGGCTAAGAAGGTCTTTTGAAATTTTAAAAGAAATAATTCCTCTTGAATTATCTGAGGTTCCAACAGGTAGTAAAGTGTTCGATTGGGAAGTTCCTAAAGAGTGGAATATTAAAGATGCTTATATTATAACACCTCAAGGAAATAAGATTTGTGATTTTAAAAAAAATAATCTTCATGTTGTTAATTACTCTTCACCTGTAGATAAAATAGTTGAATATGGTGAACTTATTCAGCATTTGAAATTTCTTATTGATCAGCCAGATGCAATACCTTATGTCACTTCTTATTATGAAGAAAATTGGGGATTTTGTATTTCAAAAAATGAATTTGATCAACTTCCAAAAAAAGGTGAATATCGTGTTGTTATAAAATCAACTTTAGAAAATGGAAGTTTAACTTACGGAGACTTAGTTTTAAAGGGGAGTTCAAAAAAAGAAATTCTTTTTTCTAGTTATTTATGTCACCCAAGTATGGCCAATAATGAACTTTCTGGACCGATATGTTTAGCTTTTTTATATAAAAAAATACTAGCATTAAAAAATAGAAAATACACTTATAGATTTGTGGTCGCTCCAGAAACAATAGGAGTAATATCATATTTGAGTAAATATGGCTCTCATTTGTTAACTCAGTTAGTTGGTGGGTATGTTCTTACATGCTGTGGCGACAGAGGAGATTTTACATATAAAATGTCCAAAAATGAAGATAGTCTTATTGATAGAGTAAGTAAACATATTTTGAAATTTAGTCAATTAAATCATAAAATAGTTCCATTTTCAGTTGGAGGTAGCGATGAAAGACAATATTGTTCTCCTGGTTTCAATTTTTCTGTTGGCTCATTAATGAGAACTCCATATCAACAGTACAAAGAATATCATACTTCTTTAGATAATAAGAATTTCATTTCTTTTAATTCTATGTCTGAAACAATTGAATTGTATTTTTCTTTTGTTAAGGCTTTAGAGTTAAATGATGTATATAAAAACTCTAATTCTTTTTGTGAACCCCAATTAGGGAAAAGGGGATTATATCCATTTTCTGTCAATTCAGATATTAACAGAAAAAAAATTCATAATAGAATGCATCTGCTTTCTTATAGTGATGGTCAAAATGATTTAATTAAAGTTGCTGAGTTAAATAATGTCTCAATTTTTGATTTAGAGCAAGATGTTAAGGATTTAACAAAATCTGAATTATTGATTAAAGTGAAAATTTAATGAGTCTTTCTTTTAAAAATTTTAAAAAAGAGTTTTATTCAAAATTCACTGATTATAAAATATTTGAAGGGGAAGAATTTAATTATTTCAAAATTGCATTAGAAGGTTTAAAAGTTGATTATTTTCAGAAAGGAAAATTTTCAATTTCTATTTTCTATCCAAATTTCAAGTATTATATTTTTTATTTTATAAATCGTTTTAAAAAAATAATAAATGGTGAAATTTCAAGATTTAATTCTCATATAGAAATTTCTAAAATAAATAAATCTCCAGAATATCTAATTATTGATCCCGGCAGAGCTGTTAAGAATTCTGAGGGAGATTTAATTCCTATTTATTTTTCAAAAATATATGAATCACTAAAAAAACATCATTCCGTCTTTTATGTATCAGAGAAAAGTATACCTAATTATGTTGATTTTGATGATACATATTCAGATTTAATTTCTTTAGGAAACTCAATCAAGCATTCTTTTTCCGATAATTTAAGAGAAGAAATAAAAGAAGTTTTCACCAACATTAACAACAATTCAAATTTTAATTCAAAAGATTTAAATAACATAAAATGTGCTTTCCAAAAATTTTATAATGAAGCAATTTTTTGGCTTAATATTTTGGAGTCTCTAAAACCTGAAAATGTTTTAATGATATGTCACTACCATAAGGAGGGGCTAATTTTTGCAGCAAAAAAATTAAATATTAATATTATTGAATATCAACATGGCTTAATTGCAAAAAGTGATATTTTTTATAATTTCCCATATGAAGTTAAAGAAATTAAAAAAGATTGTCTTTTCCCAAATGAAATAAGAACATATGGAAGGTATTGGAAAAACATTTTAATAAATGGTAATTTCATTAACGAAGAGAATATTAAAATAACAGAGTATTTTTTGTATTCAAGATTAAAATTAAATTCTAATGAATTTAATGTAATAGATTTATTTCGAAAAAAAAGAAAAATTATTTTAATTACTACCCAAACATATTTAACTGATATATTCATTAAATATATTGATTCATTATTAGAAATTTTAGAAGATGATTATTGTGTTGTCATTAAGCCACATCCTCAAGAAAAAACTCAATCCTATAACAAATATATTGAACATGATTCTGTTTTTTTGACTGATATACCAACAGAAGGCTTATTTCTTTATTCTAGTTTACACATTACAATGTATAGCACAACAGCATTTGATGCTCTTAGATATGACCTTCCATCTTATTATATTTACAGTGAAAATCAAAGTGATTATATAAATGAAATTCATAATGCTATTGGAGGAGAAATTATTTATGATTTTAATTCAAAACCTTGGGAAATAGAAAATAAAATCAAAGTTAATTTAGATGAATTCTTCTATTACAAATAATTTTATTGTTTCAGTTATAATCCCATGTTATAATGTTGAGAATTACATTGATGAATGTGTAGAATCTGTTATCAACCAAGATTATGAGTTTATAGAATTAATCTGTATTGATAATTCTTCAACTGATAATACATATCAAAAATTAACTGAGTTAAAGTCCAAATATAGTTTTAAACTTTTTCAATGTACTTTGCCTGGTGCGAATAATGCCAGGAATTTAGGAATTAAAAAATCATCAGGTTTATGGATTCAATTTTTAGATGCAGATGATATCCTTTACCCATCTAAAATCAGTCATCAAGTTAAATTAATTAATAACTCTAAAATAGATGTTGATTTTATAGTTGCTTCTAGCTTTCATAAAGATTTAAAATGTGAACTAAAAAAAATAAATCCCTCAAAAGATAAGTTTATTGGAGTTTTAGAATCTAATTTTGGAAATACATGTTCTAATTTATTTAAATCTAAATCTTTAATTAAATTAAAAGGATGGGATGTTAACCTTAAAAGTTCACAAGAATATGATTTAATGTTTAGAATGATTCAAAATAAATGTGAATTTATTTTAGATTTAAAACCTTTAACATTAGTAAGAGAAAGGGGATTTGGTCAAATTTCTTTTCAAAACCCTAAATTAAAATGGAATCAGTATGTTGATCTTAGATTAGACATAATCAATTATCTTAAAAAAGAAGAATCCAATTATTATTTAAATAATGAGATAATTATTAAGCAAATTTTATTTGATATTATAAGAATTTTAATAAAATATGATGAAAAAAGAGCTTTGTTTATTTATAATAAATATCTAATTGATTTCAAGCCTAAAAAATCACTATCAACGGGCGTTTTATATCTATCTATATTTAATATTTTAGGTTTTAAAATAGCAGAAAAAATTAAACGTTTCTTAAACTTAAATTAGATGATTTCTGTTATTATACCCAATTATAATAAGTCTAATTATATCATAGAGACCATTGATTCACTCAAAAAACAATCAACGCAAAATTGGGAGTGTATAATTATTGATGATAAATCTACTGATCAATCCTATTCCATAATTAAAAAAAAGATAATTAATGATCATAGATTCAGTTTGCTATTAAATAATCAAAATTCAGGAGCAAATTATTGTAGAAATTTAGGAATTTTAGAATCAAAAGGTGAATATGTGATGTTTTTAGATGCTGATGATTTATTGCATGATCAATGTATAAAAAGTAGATTAAAATATATTTCTAAACATAGTCATTTATCTTTTGCTGTATTTCCTATGGGAACTTTTTATAATAAAATTGGCGATTGTGTTAATGTTTGGAATCGTTTTAAAGGTAACCATTTAAATAGGTTTTTAGCTCATGACCTTCCTTGGGCCATTTGTTCTGTGGTTTGGAAAAAATCAACTCTCATTGAAATGGGGTGTTTTGATGAGTCATTTATTAGACTTCAAGATGTAGAATTACATACAAGGGCGCTTTTACATCGAAATATAAAATATCAAGTTAATTCTGATAATGATGTTGATTGTTATTATAGAATTAATAATAATAAAATTGATAATTATGATAATTTTTTATTTAACGATATTAAAGGTAAACTGCATTATATATCTTCTTTTAACAAGATAAATATTAGAAATATGAAATATTTAAAAGGTACTTTTTTTGAATGCTTGAATAATCCGTTAGTTTTTTATAAAAAAGGATACATTGAGAAACAAAAACTTTTAGAATTAAAGCTTTTTGTTTTTGAAAATAAAGCTTTAATTTCTTTAAATAAATTTGATTTAATGATTTTAGAATTTTACTTTAAAATTAGATTTTTTAAGATTTATTTTAAGGGTATGAATAGTTTCTTTAAATTTTTATTTATTCGTTAGTTTTAATATGAAAATAGCTCTAATAACTGATGGGATTTCACCTTATATGGTTGGTGGTATGCAGCAACATTCTGCATATTTAGGTAAGAATTTAGTTAATTCTGGACATACAGTTGACTTATTTCATTTCGTAGCTAAAGACCAAAAAATACCATCTACAAATGAAGTAAATAAGTTATATTTTAATAATGAAAATGGATATAACAGAATTTTTTGTGCTCAGTTTCCAAGTTCTATAAATTTTCCTGGTCATTATTTGTGGAATTCATTTAAGTACTCTTCATGGGTAAATAAAATAATTTGTAATGGCTTAGATAAATATGATTTTATTTATTCGAAGGGATTTACTTCTTGGGCTTTGTTAAATAATATTAGGAGAAATAAAATTGATGTTAAATTAGGTGTTAAGTTTCATGGTTATGAAATGTTTCAATATGCACCAAATTTTAAAATAAAGCTTCAGCACTTAATGCTTAGACCATTTGTTAGAATGATTAATAATAGAGCTAACTTTGTTTTTTCTTACGGAGGAAAAATCACTAACATTATTAATAGTTTAGGAGTTCCCAAAAGAAAAATAATTGAAATACCATCTGCTATCGATTCTAATTGGTTAAGAAAAGAGGTTTCTCCACCAAGTAATATAATTAAATTCTTATTCGTTGGTAGATATGAAAGAAGAAAAGGAATTCAGGAGATCAATGAATCAATATTAGAATTATCTGAAAAATATAATAATTTAGAATTTCATTTTTTAGGACCTATACCTAAACAGAAACAATTAAAAATTAAAAACATTAAAATTATTTATTACGGCTTGATTAAAGACATTTTAATAAAGAAAAGTATATACGATTCTTGTGATGTGCTTCTTTGTCCTAGTTATTCTGAAGGAATGCCAAATGTTATTTTGGAAGGGATGTCAAGAGGACTAGCTGTAATCGCAACAGATGTTGGAGCTGTAAGATTATTGGTTTCTAGTGATAATGGAATTTTAATTAAAAATTATAGTGAAAAATTAATTCAAAAAGCCATTATTAAGTTTAATTCAATGAATAAGGATTTAATTCTGGACATGAAGTATTCATCTGTTAATAAAATCAAAAAGTCTTTTTTGTGGAATGATGTAATCAAGAAAATGGTTGTTAGCATTCAAAAAAATATATGAAATGCATTTTGCTAACAAGATATTAAATATTACTTTTTTTAGCATATTTGTGATGTTTTTTTTCATTATTATCTACCTGCTTTATTTAAGGAAATATCACCTAGAATATCAAGTATTAAATTCCGAACGATACAAAAAAAAAGTGAATATTTTTAAGGTTGAAGATATTCATAAAAGTAGCCTATTAATTCTTGGTGATAGTAGATTTGAAAGTGTAAATACAAATTTAAAAAATGCGATTAATTTATCTGTTGGAGGTGAAACTTCAAATACTCTTTTTAAAAGAATACAGAATTATAATTTTAGAGATTCAATTAAAATTATAATTGGGATTGGCTTAAATGATGCATTATTTTCATATTCTTCTTCACTAGCTTTATATAATATGAATCGATTACTTACTAAAATATTTAAGAAAACTAATAATTCAAAAATCTACATTTGTGAAATATTACCTATAAATTCTGACGGATTTTTTTACAAAAAAGAACCAATAAATTTATTATTAAATAAAATGAATTTATTAATAGATACTATAAATTTGGATTTTAACAATAATTATAAGGAGGTAATTTATTTTAAGAATTTAAGAGACGAGAATAATCATCTTAATTTAAATTATTCTTATGATGGAATTCATTTAAATGAAAATGGATTAAATCTATTTAATCATAGTATAAATCAGTTTCTAAAAGATGAAGAAAAATAAAATTTATTTTCCCGGATTAAATGGATTACGTTTTTTTTCAGCTTTAGCTGTTATAATTACACATGTTGAACTTATAAAGCATAAATTGGGTTTTTTTAATTTTTGGAATAATAAATTAATTCATCATCTGGGTGTAATTGGCGTTTCTTTTTTCTTTGTTTTAAGTGGCTTTTTAATAACTTATTTAATGTTATTAGAAAAAAACAAATTTAATAGTATTTCAATTAGAAAATTTTATTTGAGGAGAATTCTTAGAATATGGCCTCTTTATTTTTTAATACTTATAGTTGGTTTTTTTATTTTACCTAAATTAACTTATATACCTTATTTTTCTGAAAACTTAAGTTCTAATTTCAAATGGAATTTAATAATGTATATTTTAATGCTTCCAAATTTAGCTTTTTCCTTTTTTTTAGCTGTCCCTTTGATTGGTCAATTATGGTCCATTGGAGTTGAAGAACAATTTTACTTAATCTGGCCAATTTTATTAAAATATTTTAAAAAAATTAGTATTAATTTATTAATTAAAATACTTGTAATCTGGCTATCTATAAAAGGGCTAGTGCTTTTCATTTTTAAAATTTCAGATGAGAATTGGGTGATTATACTAAAAAATAATTTAGCGATGTTAAAGTTTGAAAATATGATCATTGGAGCAATTGGAGCTTTATTATTAACAGAGAATAAAATTAAATTATTGAACTTTATTTATAAAAAATCTGTACTACTTTTATCAATGTTTGGAATATTTATTTCTCTTCTTATATTACCTGACTTTTTTAACGATCTTCTACATCTCATTCACTCATTTTTTTTCATCATAATAATTTTGAATGTTTCTTCTAATTCTTCATCTTTTTTAAAGTTAGAGAACACTTTTTATAATTTACTAGGTAAAATTTCTTACGGTATCTATATGTATCATTTGGTTGTTATCTACTTTACTATCAAGTTTTTAGATTATTGTAATATTTTCTATGCTAAAAATATTTATTCAAATTTACTTTTGTATATTATGGTAATATCAATAACATCTTTAATTTCCTATATATCATATACTTTATTTGAAAGGAAATTTCTAAAAATTAAAAGTAGGTACACTTTAATTAACTCAACAAGTTAAACTTTATGAATTTAAATTTTAATATAAATTATAATTTAAAAGATAATTTCTATTTTCTTTTAATATTATTTATCTCTTTATTTTCTTCATCTTATATATTTTTCAAATCTCCATTTGAATTTTATTTTTATTACATAATTGTCTTATTTCTCCTACCAATTTTTCTATTTAAATATGGAATTCCAAAATTTATAATTTCAATTTTTAGTTTTCTTTTATTCTTAGGCTTAATTCATGTTATTTTAAATAATAATATGCCATTTACTTTTTTTAAGGTTTACGGAGGATTATTACTATTAGTTTTGTTCTATTTTTATATTATTAGACATGTTGGTTTTGATATTAAGTATTTATTTTATTGGTACTGTAAATTTTGTGTTTTTTTATGTTTTTTAGGATTAATTCAAGTTGTGTCATTTTATTTAAATTTTGAGTATGGTTATAATTTTAGTTGGTTTTTAAATAAATGGGGTTTAGTTCAAGGCGGATTAATAGGTATTAGAGTAAATTCTATAATTTCAGAACCAACTTATTTAGCTACTGTTCTCTCTCCTGCATTATTTGTTGCTTTCAAAAATTTAATATCTAGATCTAATTTAATATTTACTAAAACTCAATCTTTCTTAGTAATTATGATAGTTATTTTAACAACCTCAACTATTGGTTATTTAGGAATATTAATTTCCTTTTTACTATCTACTAATAGTATCAGATTAAGATTCATATTATTTGGATTTATAGTTTCTTTTTTTGGGTTTAGTCTAGCCTATAATAATGTGACAGATTTCAAAAACAGAATAGATGCTGCTACAGGTCTATGGGTAGACGAAAACTTTAATATTAACAATACTAATAATTCAAGTTTTGTATTGTACAATAATATTCATGTAGCAAAAGAGAATCTTTCTGATTACCCTTTTTTTGGAACTGGATTGGGATCACATGAAACGGCATTTAAAAAGTATACTTTAACAAAATCTTTAATACAATATGATTTTGAATTTAACATAAAGGACGGAAACTCTTTATTTGTCAGGCTATGTACAGAAACTGGACTAGTTGGTTTAGGATTTATTCTATTACTATTGGTTAAAGGGTTTATTTACAAAGTTAATAATCATAATAAAGATTTATTTTATCATCATTTAATTAGTCAATCAATTTTTATTTTATTGGTTCTTGTTTTAATTAGACAAGGCAATTACATGCTAAATGGTCTTCCATTATTGTTTTTAATGTATTTTTATAATTACAATCAGTACAATGATAAATTAAATAATATTGAACCAAAAAATCAGATCTAAAAAAGTATTATTTCTTTTCACAGAACTTTCTGGATATATTTTAAATTCATTTGAAAATGCATTATCTGTTGGGTTTGAAGTACATGTTATAAATTACCCTGTAAACAATCAAGCACCGTTTAAGTTTATTAAAAATAATAATATTTTTTTTTATGAAAGAAGTGATTTTAAGTCATCCTGTGATATTAATACACTTATCATTAATATTAAACCTGGTGCAATATTTATAAGTGGTTGGATAGATAAAGATTATTTAAATATTGTTAAAAATTCGTCCATAAAATCAAAAAAAATTTTAATGCTTGATAATCCATGGAGAGGTACTTTATTTCAAAATATATGGGCTCTTTATTTCAATTTTTTTTATAAATCAAAATTTGATTGTATATGGGTTCCAGGCAAACCACAAACTAAATATGCGAAAAAATTAGGATTCAAAAAAGATTATATTTTTGAAGGTTTGTATACCTGTAACAACAGAATTTTTAATAGTACACTTTCAAAATTTAAAAAATCTAAAGTAATACTTTTTGTAGGTAGGTATGTTAAGGAAAAAGGTCTCGAAGAATTATGGCAAAACTTTGTTAGTATTAATTCCACCTTAGATTCTAAATGGCAATTGTGGTGTGTTGGAACTGGAAATTTATGGAATGATAGGATTAAAGACTCGAATATTAAGCACTTTGGTTTTGTCCAGCAAGAAAAGCTCGTTGAGATAATTGCGGGTTCTGATATTTATGTACTTCCAAGTAAATATGAACCTTGGGGAGTTAGTCTACATGAAATGGTATCAATGGGGAAACCTGTTTTAGTTTCTGATAAAGTAGGATCGAGTTATAGCTTTGCTAAAAATGATGTTAACGGCTTTATTTTTTCTCACAAAAAGACTAATGATTTTAAAAGTAAAATGAAAAAATTAATGAAATTATCTAAAGAAGATCTTGAAAAAATGGGTAAAGAAAGCTTAAATTTATCAAAAAGTATTTCAACAAACAGCTGGGTTAAAACATTAAACAAAATTTATGACTAGAATACTTATCACTGGAGGAGCAGGAAATGTTGGTGGAGCCCTGGCAAGAAAATTAGTGGAAAACCCTAATTATTTCGTTGTTATTGTAGACGATTTATCCACTGGTTCCACTAACAAATTACCTTCTAAAGAATTTTCCAATTGGAGCTTTGTTAACTGTGACGTTAATAATTATACAAGTATTTCAGAAATAATGTTAACCAATCATTTTGATTATGTTTTTCACTATGCCGCTGTAGTAGGAGTTAAACGTACTCAAGAAAATCCAATTATGGTTTTAAATGATATTGAGGGAATTAAAAATGTATTGCAGCTTTCTAAAAACAGTTCTGTTAAAAGAGTATTTTTCTCTTCTTCTTCTGAAGTTTATGGAGAACCTGTTGAATTACCCCAAAATGAGGAAACAACTCCGTTAAATTCAAGAGTTCCCTATGCTATAGTTAAAAATGTTGGTGAATCATTTTTCAGATCTTACTTTAAATCCTATGGATTGCCATATACTATATTTAGATTCTTTAATACTTATGGGCCTAATCAGAGTGAAGATTTTGTTATTGCTAAATTTTTAAAATCCGCATTAAAAAATGAAGATATTACGATTTATGGAGATGGGTCTCAGACTAGAACATTTTGCTATGTAGACGATAATATAAATACTTGTATTAAAATATTTGAAGACAATTTAATGATGAATGATGTAATCAATATTGGTGGAGCTAAGGAATACAAGATTTTAGACGTTGCAAAATTGATAATCGAAAAGTTAAATTCTAAGTCAAAAATTATTCATTTGCCTGCTTTAAAAGAAGGAGATATGACTCGTAGAATGCCTGATAACTCTAAAATGTTAAATATTATTCAAAATGATTTAATTTCTTTAGAAAAAGGATTGGATTTAATGCTTGAACATCCTGATTTCAGATCCTAATGTGTGGCATAAATGGTGTTTATAATCATCAATATTTAAAAGATGTAGAAAATAAAGTCAAACAAATGAATAGTTTGACTAAGCACAGAGGTCCAGACTTTACCGACGTTTATTTAGATTCAACAGTCTGTTTAGGCCACAATAGACTCGCTATTATTGATTTAGATAGTATATCCAATCAACCATTTACTTCCAATGATAAAAATTTAGTTTTAGTTTATAATGGGGAGATTTATAATTTTCCAGAGTTAAAAAAACAGTTGTCAAGTTCTTATAAATTTAAGACCGAATCAGATACAGAAATAATTATTGCTGCCTACCAAACCTGGGGAATAGAAATGGTTTACAAGTTTAATGGTATGTTCTCCTTTGCTTTGTGGGATAAAACAAAAGAAGAACTTTTTTTATGTCGAGATAGGTTTGGTATTAAGCCCCTTTATTACCTAGAGATTAACCAAAGTATTATATTTTCTTCGTCATTAAAAGCTGTTATATCCTCATACCCTATAGATTTAAATGTTAAAGAAGAAGATCTAATAGATTTTATTCAATATGGTACTGTACATCAGCCAAATACAATTTTAGAAAGAGTTAAATCTGTTCCTAGAGCTTCATTTTTAAAAATAAGTAATCATGAGACCAAAATTTTCGAATATTGGAATTTATTTGAAAATTCTATTCTTACTAGTTCTTTAAAAGAACCTTTTAAAAAGGTTGAAAAATTAATTTTAGAATCCGTTGAAAACAGATTGATTTCAGATGTTCCCTACGGCATTTTTTTAAGTGGAGGAATTGACTCTAGTATTCTAGTGGCTGCTGCAAGTAAAGTTTCTAATCAAAATACCAATACATTTTCAGTAGTTTTCAAAGAGAAAAATTTTGATGAAAGGAAATTTTCTAGAATGATGGCCTCTAAGTATAAAACCAATCATTTTGAACTAGAACTTCATCCTGAAGATATATTACACCAAATTGAAGAGCCTTTTAAATTCATGGACCATCCATCTGTAGATGGTATTAATACTTTTTTTATTTCTAAACAAGTTCATGAGAAGGGATTTAAAATGGCTTTATCCGGAGCTGGTTCTGATGAGTTATTTGCAGGCTATCCAGTTTTTAAACAGGTATTTGAGCTAGAGAATAAAAAGTGGTTGTATTCATTTCCACCACAGTTAAGAAATCTTTTTGGTAAGCTTTTAATAAAACAAAAAAAGTCATTAAAATCAGAAAAAATGGCTGAAATACTTAATCTAAAATTATTACAGTTACCATACTTTTACCCAACATTTAGAAAAATATTTACCAACGATTCTATCTCTAAGTTAACCGATATTAGAAATATATCCTGCGAAAATTATCCATTTAAATGGGGTATTAGTGAGATTGACTCGAAAAAAAGAGGATTTAGTTATCCATTAATTAGTAAGGTATCCGCATTAGAAATTGAAACTTATTTACAAAATGTCCTGTTAAGGGACTCGGATCAAATGGGAATGGCTAATTCATTAGAAATAAGGGTTCCTTTTTTGGACCATCATTTAGTTGAGTATGTTCTCTCGCTACCCAATGAATTAAAATATCCTACATCTCCTAAAAAATTACTTATTGACTCTACTAAGGGTTGGATTCCAGATGAAATTATTTACAGAAAGAAAATGGGCTTTGTTTTACCATGGGAAAGTTGGATGAAAAATGAATTGCGTTCATTTTGTGAGGAGTCTATAATTAATCTTGACCATTATCCAGCTTTTAATATGACTAGAGTAAATTCATTATGGAAGAACTTTTTAAATGGGAACCCAAAAGCAAACTGGATTCAAGTATGGTCTTTGGTAGTTTTGGGAAAGTGGACTAGTATTAATCTTTCAACTAAAAACAATTGAAAAAGATTTTAATTTTCATTGATTGGTTTACACCTGCTGTTAAAGCTGGTGGTCCTATTTCATCTGTTGAGAATATGGTTAACTTCTTAGCTGAAGAGTTTGACTTCTATATTATTACTGGTGCCAAAGATTTAAATAGTGAACATAATTTACATGGAGTAGTAATAAATAAATGGCAAAAAGTTGGAAGTGCAAATGTTATTTATTTAGAAAAATCCCATCTTAAAAATAAAATTCTACAAAGTTTAGTAGCAGAAATCAATCCATCTAAAATTTACCTAAATGGTATTTTCTCATTTAAATTTTCCATTCTTCCTTGTTTGTTATTTAAAACTAAATATAATACTATTATAGCTCCTAGAGGAATGCTTGGAACCGGAGCTCTTGCTGTTAAATCATTTAGAAAAATTGTTTTCCTGCAATTAATGAAAAGCTTATCAATTTATAGGAATATCCATTGGCATTTAAGTAATGACAAGGAGCTAGAGGATTTAAATAGGGTTGTTTCGAAAAGTATTACCTATTCTATTTTACCAAATATCACTAAAAAAATTGAATTTCAAGAAAGAAAAAAATCACCTAAAGTTTTGAATTTAATTTCTATTTGTAGAATTAATAAAATAAAAAATATAGAGTTTTTTCTAAGGGTTCTTTCAGGTATTAAGTTTGAATGTAAATATACTATTATTGGTTTTGTGGAGGATTCTAATTATTATAATTCATTATTGAAAATTTCCGAATCCTTACCTCCAAATATTACTGTAGAATTTATAGGCCAACAAAAATTTAGCAAGATTACAGATTATTTAAAAAGTGCACATATTTTTATTTCTACATCGAACAATGAAAATTTTGGACATTCTATTGTAGAATCTCTTGCAACTGGACTTCCTGTTCTAATCTCTGAAAATTGTCCATGGAATAATTTAGAAAAATACAATGCTGGATTTCGACTGCCTTTAACTCAAAGTTATTTTAAGGAAAAATTAATTTATTTCAATGAAATGAGTCTTATATCTTATAAGGGATTTAATAACGGTTCAAGAGATTATTATGATAAATTTGTAAATCCTTCTGTGTATAAAAATGGATATATTAAAATGTTTTCTTAATAAATGAATTTAAAATCAGATTTTTCTAAATTTAACAATAAGGACTTTTATCCTGGAAATATTATTTTAAGAACTATATGGTATTTAGTTAGTCTAATTTTTTTTAAATCTAATTGGTTGCCTTTTTTATTTTTTAAAGTTTTTATTTTAAGAATATTCGGAGCCAAGATTGGAAAGTCTGTTGTGATTAAACCTAGTGTTAATATCAAATACCCATGGAAACTATCCTTGGGAGATTATGTTTGGATTGGAGAAAATGTTTGGATTGACAATTTAGATGATGTGGATATTGGAAATAATGTTTGTATTTCCCAAGGTGCATTTTTATTATGTGGTAACCATAATTACAAAAAAGAAAGTTTTGATTTAATAACCAAACCCATTAAAGTTGAAGATGGTGTTTGGATTGGAGCTAAATCAACTGTTTTACCTGGTGTAACAGCAAAATCTCATTCTATTCTTTCTGCTGGTTCTGTTACATCCAAAAATTTAGAACCCTACAGTATTTACAAAGGAAATCCTGCAGAAAAAGTAGGTATTAGAACTATTTCATGAAAATAACCATAATTACGGTTTGTTTTAATAGTCAGCAAACTATAAAAGCAACGATAAAGTCTGTTCTCAACCAATCTTATAAGCAAATTGAGTATATAATTATAGATGGAGCTTCTACAGACAACACTCTAGAAATTATTAAAGAATTTTCAAATAGTATTGATGTTATTGTATCAGAAAGTGATGCTGGTATTTACGATGCTATTAATAAAGGAATTAATAAATCGTCTGGTGATGTTGTAGGTCTTCTTCATGCTGACGATGTATTTGATAATAACACTGTAATTGAAAATGTTATGGGCTTATTTGATGAAAACATAGATATGATTTATGGAGATATTAATTATGTGGATAGAAAAGATATTAATAGAGTAATTAGGAGGTGGAAATCTGATAATTATTCCAAAGGGAAATTTAAATGGGGATGGATGCCTCCACATACTGGTTTTTTTATAAAAAAGTACTGTTATTTAAAATATGGATTATACAACCTTAGTTTAGGGAGTTCAGCAGACTATGAATTGATGTTAAGAATGTTTGAATTATATAATTTAAAATCAAAGTACATTCCAATAAATATTACTAAAATGAGAGTAGGTGGAGTTAGTAATTCTAGTTTAAAAAACAGATGGCAAGCTAATAGAAATGATAAGAAATCTTGGAAAGTAAATGGTTTAAAACCTTTATGGTTTACTTTTTTAATTAAACCAATTATCAAAATAAAACAGTTTTTCTAAAAATTAGCTCTCATTGTCCGTTTTGCTTTTTTCTTTTTGAAATTCTTGAATTGATAAGTATTATGCCTCCTGCTGCCATATCTACTTTTTGACTTAAACTTTTTAGGCACTTTATATTTCATCAAATAATCTGCATAATACATATTATTTTTAGTTGAAATTAACTTACTAAAAGAAATATTTAACATGAAAATATCGTCAAAACTTTTAGGATTTCCCCTAATTTGACCTATTGCAAAACTTTCAGCCTGTTCTTCAGGACCATTGTATTGATTTGCTATATTTTCATCTCTAGGATCATGGGCATAAACAGTTGAAATATCATCTAAATAATCTGTGTAATTTTTCATATACCTAAAGTATATCCCAAACTTATAAAAAGTTGCAGTTTTTAAAATTGCACCAATACCATAAGGAGTTGAGAAGCTTATTTGACTGTAAGGGGTTGCTTGCCCTTCTGTTTTTAAAGGTCTTAGGCTTTCCCAATCTTTAATTGGGCTACTCGCATTAACTAAAAATGTACCCTTTGGGTTGTGGTAAAATACAGAACCGCCTATAAAAGCATATAGACTTAAACTTGTTCTATATCTTCCAGTACCTCCAAGATCGTTTATTTTAAAAAATGTATATTCCAAGCATGAATTAAGTTCGAATATTTGGTTTTGAAATCTTAAGTTTCTCCATCCTCTAGGCCCTGCAGAATTTACATCGTCTCCACTAATTTTAACATAATTTATTCCAGAATTAATATGGATTTTGGAGTTAATCTTGTATCTTCCATATAATCCTGTTGTAATATTGGTTTGTTTTAAAACTATATCTCCTAAAAATCCTTTAG